>ENA-OPBE01001164-OPBE01001164.1-human-gut-metagenome-genome-assembly--contig:-NODE-1164-length-23859-cov-2.160225_pt1 | contig 23859 bp, 17 predicted proteins | sample MGYA00241066_ERZ501448 | MGnify/ENA primary metagenome ERZ501448 (study PRJEB25962, sample SAMEA2042585) | human gut metagenome | biome: human gut; feature: human-associated habitat; material: faeces...
CCGGTGTATAGTATTTCGCAAATTTGGAAATAAAGTTCTCGGATCTTGATTTCTTGGAGCTGGAGTTTTCCACAAGGTCCAGAATTTTGGATACGGTGGACTCTCCAAACTCTTTCGTTGTTTTTACTTTAATCAGACCGGACATATTGATACATCCGCTGATGACTTCGTCTCCCTCCCGGGCGTCACGCGGAACACTCTCTCCGGTCAGGGCACTGGTATTCAGTGTGGTGTTTCCTTCTTCGATCACACCATCGATCGGAATCTTTTCACCAGGCTGTACAACGATGATTGTGTCAACCTCAACTTCATCCGGATCAACCTGCTCGAGTTTTCCGTCTACCTCGATATTTGCATAATCCGGGCGGATATCCATCAGTTCGCTGATATTCCGGCGGCTCTTTCCGACAGCATAGCTCTGGAACAGTTCGCCGATCTGGTAAAACAGCATAACGGCTACGCCCTCCGGATACTCGCCAAGCAGAATGGCACCGACCGTTGCAACAGCCATCAGAAAGTTTTCATCAAATACCTGTTTGTTCAGGATTCCCTTCCAGGCCTTTTTCAGGATATCGTATCCGATGACCAGATAAGGAACCATAAAGGTTGCAAATCGCACATAGCCGGTTGTCGGCAGTACCGCGCAGAGAATCAGAAGAACCGATGCAACGATGACGCGGATGAGAACCTTTTTCTGTTTCTTATTCATACATATGCCTCCTTTGTTCTTACCGCCGGATGAAAAAATCCAGCATTTCATCCCAGAGATTTACAGATCCAAATCCGCTGCTCCAGAGAGAAAATACTGGATTTTTCTCGAGCTGAACCGCAGACAGGTTTTAGAATCTATTCTGCTCCAGCTTTTTCTTCCATCCGCCGATGAAAGTTTTTTATTTTAGAGGAAGATCTCGCAGTCATCCTCAACTTTTTTGCAGTTTTTCAGAACATCCTGCATAACGCTCTTTGGATCCTGTCCGTCTTCGAACTCAACGATCATTTTGAGCATCATAAAGTTTACGGTAGCATCCTTTACACCTGCTGTGTTTTTTGCAGCCTCTTCCATTTTGTTTGCACAGTTTGCGCAGTCAACATCGATCTTATACGTTTTCTTCATCGCTTTTGATCTCCTTTTTCATTTTCACTGTTCATATGAACATTTATTCATATGTTTGTTTTTATTATAGCACCAGTGATGCAATTGTCAATGGAAAACTGAAAAAAATCAAAAAAATCTGCCCGTCGGATTTTTTTGATTCCTGCGGGCAGATAGATCTGTTATTTATTTCTCATAAAGAAACGTTATGTTCTGCTATTTTTCACTTTTCCGAATCACAATCTGTCCGAACCGTGCACATCCGTCCAGAACCTCTATTTTCAGAATGCCTTCTCCTGTAACGGTACCGAGTGTGAACCGTTCGAGTGTGTTCGGTGCTGTTTCATATGCAAAATATGGATGAACATCCGAAGTTACTTTCTCACCGGCAGGAGGCATTACCCCTTCAAAAAGAGTCTCTCCCTGAATAGCTGCCTGTACCTTAACCTCTTTGTCTGCACAATTTCCTCGTAGAAATAGACCAGCTTCGGTGTCAGCTCCTCGCGGCGCGGCGTCATGGAGATCGGCTCGTTGATACAGTCATATGCGCCGATGATCCAGCGGTCTTTGTATCTTCTCATAAACTCTTCCGTCAGAAGAAACATCCGAAATCATTCGCCATAATACCGTCCTGATTGTGCAAAAATCCCCTTACACGTTCTTTGTCATAATACCCCATACAAAAATACCACCTTTCCGCAGAAGCCTTCTGGTTCTGCGCTTTTTCTTCTATTATAAAAATTCTGGTTTTCTGTGTCAAGAAATAAATTTTTACTATTTTCAGGGAAAAAACATGATATTTTTAAAAAAATTGCTTGACAAACCGAAAAATGAGACTATAATGCAAAGTGTTCAAAAGAAAAAAGGGATCAGAAAAAAGCAATGAGCAGGACAACATTTTTCGGGTGAGCCTTTACAGAGAACCATCGGCTGGTGCGAGATGGCAGGCATCCCAAAGAACAATCCCCTGTGAGCTGTACAGACGAAACCAGAAATGGAAAGTAGTCCGGACCGGCCTCTCACCGTTAGCAGAGAAGAGATTCACCGGAAAGTGTATCATCGGGGATCTTGTCTGAGTGATCGACCAAAAGAAACAGCCGATAATTAGAAGTGGTAACGCGGAGCGTTTTTGAAAGCTTCGTCTTCTTGCATAAGTCAGGGAGACGAAGCTTTTTTTGTTTCCAAGCATACCAACACAATTGCCTTTTCCCTTTTCTTTTTCCATTTGGAATCCATGTAAACTGGAAATATCATTTTTGAACGAGGAGGAATTTTATTATGAACACGTTGGTTATTGTACTGATCGCCGCCGTATGTCTGATAGCAGGTTATACCTTCTACGGAAGCTGGCTGGCAAAGAAATGGGGCATCGATCCTAAAGCAAAAACACCTGCCGTTGCAAAAAATGACGGTCAGGATTACGTCCCTACCGATGGATGGACCGTATTCGCCCATCAGTTTTCTTCAATCGCAGGTGCAGGCCCTGTCACCGGTGCCATTCAGGCCGCTGTCTTTGGATGGGTTCCCGTCCTTTTATGGATCCTGATCGGCGGTATCTTCTTTGGTGCTGTTACCGATTTCGGTGCGCTGTATGCGAGTGTCAAAAACGAAGGAAAATCCATGGGACTTCTCATTGAGAAATACATCGGCAAAACAGGAAAAAAACTGTTTCTTCTCTTCTGCTGGCTCTTTACACTGATCGTTATCGCCGCCTTTGCAGATATGGTTGCCGGAACATTTAATGCTTACGAAACGGTTGACGGCGTCACAAAGCTTTCTGCCCAGGCAACTGTAAACGGCGCTGCCGGAAGCATCTCCCTGCTATTTATCGCTTTTGCTGTTGTCTTCGGACTGCTCCAGAAAAAACTGCAGTGGAAAGGCTGGAAAGAAATGGTACTCGGCCTTGCCTGCACTGTTGCAGCCTTTGCAATCGGCATGAATGTACCGCTTGTAACAAGCAAAGCAACCTGGACTTATCTGGTATTTGCCTACATCTTTCTTGCCGCTGTCCTTCCGATGTGGCTTCTGATGCAGCCGCGTGACTTTATGACAACCTTTATGTTTGCCGGCATGATCCTTGGCGCTGTTGTCGGACTTGTTGTTGCACACCCGAAAATGAATCTTCCAATGTACACCGGTTTCCACAATGCGGCATCCGGAGATCTGTTCCCGATCCTGTTTGTCACCGTTGCCTGTGGTGCTGTTTCCGGATTCCACAGCCTGGTATCGTCTGGAACCTCTTCGAAAACCATTGCGAATGAAAAAGATATGCAGAAAGTCGGATACGGAGCTATGGTTCTGGAGAGCCTGCTTGCCGTCCTCGCCCTCTGCGTTGCCGGTGCTGCTGCTTCTGCAGACGGTACGGCTGCTGTCGGAACGCCATTTGCGATCTTTTCTTCCGGTGTTGCCGGATTTCTGGAAATGTTCGGCATCCCGGTATACGGAGCACAGTGCTTCATGACGATGTGTGTATCGGCGCTGGCACTTACCAGTCTTGACTCCGTTGCACGAATCGGCCGTATGTCCTTCCAGGAACTGTTCACTGTCGATGATATGGAACATGCTGCCGGATGGAGAAAGCTGCTCTGCAATAAATATTTCTCTACCATTGTTACTCTGCTCTGCGGCTACATCCTGACCCAGATCGGATATGCCAATATCTGGCCGCTGTTCGGAAGTGCAAACCAGATGCTGAGTGCACTCGTTCTGATCACGCTCTGTGTCTTCCTGAAAGTCACCGGCCGTGAAAACAGAACCCTGTTCCCGCCGCTTATCATCATGCTCTGCGTCACCTTTACCGCACTGGTAGAGCGTGTCATTGCACTTGTAAAAGCGTATGGAGCAGGAACCGCTGTCTTCCTCGTTGAGGGACTGCAGCTCATCATCGCCATTCTGCTGATGGTTCTTGGTGTCATCATTGTCATCAGCTGTGGAAAAGAACTGTTCCGGAAGAAAGCGGGACAGGAAACGAAATAATATAGATGTTTCTTCAAAGAGCTTCCTAACGTAAAACGCCGTCAGACTACAACAAGTCTGACGGCGTTTTACATGCCATAGTTTTTTACGAAACAATTGCCGCCTTGGTCGCACCGATAATCGGGGAGCTGACTCCCTTCGCCCATTGCCATGCCAGTGCGGTCATACATTCAGGGCTTCCATTGTTTCCTCAATCGGAGTTTCGTAGTCAAAACGGTGAATGATATACAGATCCAGATACTCTGTTCCCAGCCGTTTCAGTGTACCGCCAATCTCTCTGTGAATGGCTTCTGCCGACAGATTGCCAAAATTTTACTCCGTATAATACTGTGCCTGCGCATTCCAAAGCTCATAGTATTTGCCGTTTGTATCCACAAATCCCCTGTTCCATAAGGTAGCATCCAGATACTTCGGGATCTCCCGGTTGACCGCCATAAAGGTTAAATGACCCCGGCTGTCCTGCTGTAAAAGTGACATCCTCCACCACCTGTAGAGGTGGGGGAGGATGTCACACTTCATGACCTTATTCCTTCTCCAGAAACATACTCTTCAACAGATGCGTTCCCGCTTCCGTCCGAAATACTTTTCTGCAGAAATTTTCAATCGCCTGTTTTGAATATTCGCTCTCGCCGGCATTGACCAGAAAATCGGCTTCCAGCAGGATCTGGTAATCCATTCCCTCTACATTTGTATAGGTATGATGATGCGTAACCAGCCATGTGATGCGTTCGACATCCAGTTCTCCTGCCGGTACATCTTTGAAAAATTCTGCAACGAGCGGCGCACTTTCCTCTTCCTGATGCTTTCCGCTGGTATTTCCGTATTTTTCCCGACACAGCGGGCAGGCAATATCATGGACAACAGCTGCCATCTCCAGCGTTTCCTGTGTTTTTGGATCCAGTCCTTCCGCCTCGCCGATGTTCTTTGCAAAGGCCCATACCTTCAGAAAATGATAAATATCATGAATATTTCCCTTATAAAAATCTGTCATTTTTTCAATTGCAGCAGCAATTTTCATATCGTGTTTCCTCCTTCGCATCCTGTCTTTCTTCCCATTATATCACATGTTTCACGCATTTGAGTATCAGATTATCATCTGATCTTATCACAAAATATGCAAAAACAGGAGGCAGAACCTGCCTCCTGTAGCTTTTTAACACTATGATGTTCTTTATGCCAGCGGTTTTCCTGTCAGCATCTCATATGCCTGAAGATATTTCTCGATCGTCTTGTCTACGATTTCCTGCGGCAGAGTCCAGTCGTGGTTTCCATCGTTGGCTTTGAGCCAGTCGCGCGCGAACTGTTTGTCAAAAGATGGCTGACCATGGCCTGGTTCATAACCATCTGCAGGCCAGAAGCGGGAGCTGTCCGGAGTCAGCATCTCGTCGCCGATTACGATATTTCCGTTTTCATCAAGACCAAACTCAAATTTTGTGTCTGCAATGATAATGCCTTTGCTTAAAGCATAGTCAGCACATTTTTTATACAGAGCGATGGTGTAGTCGCGAAGCTTCTCTGCATACTCGGCTCCTTTTCCCGGGAAGTATTTTTCCAGATGGGCGATGCTCTGCTCATAAGAGATATTTTCGTCATGATCTCCGATTTCAGCCTTTGTGGACGGAGTGTAGATTGGCTCAGGAAGCTTGTCAGATTCTTTTAATCCTTCCGGAAGCTCGATGCCACATACTTTTCCTGTTTTCTGATAGCTTGCCCAGCCGCTTCCGGTAATGTAGCCGCGGACAATGCACTCGATAGGAAGCATTTCCAGCTTACGGCACATCATGCTGTTTCCGTCAAATTTCTCCTGCTGGAAAAATTCCGGCATGTCTTTTACGTCTACAGAGATCATATGATTCGGAAGGATGTCTTCTGTCAGATCGAACCAGAATTTGGACATCTGGGTCAGAACGGTACCTTTTTTTGTTACCACATTGTTCAGAATGACATCAAAACAGCTAATACGGTCGGTTGCTACCATGATCAGGCTGTCGCCGTTATCATAAATCTCGCGTACCTTACCCTCTTTGATTGGCTTTAATTCTTTCATCATGAATACCTCTTCTTTTCGTATAGGATAGTGAACGGAATTACACCCGATCCGGTGAAATTCCTTTGACACCTTTACCCTACACCACTCCTTATAAATTGTCAAGCATTTATTATTAACGCTACTAAATAAAACAGGCAAAATGATTGCTGCTCCGGTGCGCAAAAAAGTGCTTCAGGCGTGTGCAGTTCTCCTTTTGCGAAGCAAAATTTTTCATGATGGCTGCGAATGAGCAAATAAAATCGGCCGTCTGCCTTCCGAAAAATAAACAGTTGGCCGATTTCTTTCTTTTATGCGAAATGGAAACGGAACGTATAGCTGTATCTTCCCTTGCATACACGATATTCTGGGTGAATATTTTTCGTCCAGCCGGTATCTCCGCCAAGGCCTGCGTGTGCTGCATCCAGAATCAGCCAGGTTCCTGTCGTATGCTCCGGAAGTTCTTCCTCATATGCGGCTTTTCGATATTCTGCCATAGAATATGGAAGCGCACTGAAATGGAAATCATCACTGCCTACAATCTGAACGGTATGTGTTCCATCCGAAAGAATGGCAAACCGCGTGTCCTCATGGCCACCACATTCGCATGGTACTACAAACGGAACGTGCTGTTCTGCTACAGAAGATGTGTAAAATCCGGTAAAAGCTGCATCCTTTCGGTCTGCATACGTCTCCCAGGGTCCTTTTCCATACCAGGTGAGCGTATCAAACGCTGCAGGAAGGCAGAACGACTGTCCGACTCTTGCGATGGTCTCAAGGCCGCTGTTGTTTGTTACTTCGTTTTTCAGCTCCATTCCCTCACTGCCGATGCGATACAGAGTATGAGCGGTAAAGAGTACTGCGTTGTCCGGCTCAGCGGTATAGGAAGCCTGCACTTCAAGAAGCACCTGATTTTCGGCACTGACAGCCGATACTGACTGTACTTCCTTTTTCAGACGATCCAGACCTTCCGCGCGCCAGATATCATCGTAATCACTCTCGTGGGTTCCTTCATCAATACCGGTTGGAGCACGGTAAAACTCATCTTTTCCTCCGGTCATAAAAGAAACGCTCTTTGCCTGATATCTGGTAAATTCTCCTGTCTTTTTATCAAAGATAATTTCGGTCTCTTCGCCGGTGATGCGAACATGATTTTCATCCTCCGATACGGTCAGTGGTTTCCCGACAATCATTTTCTCATCTGCCAGATAAACACCTGAAGTAACCGGAATCTGACGGCGGTATAGTTCTGTTCCCGCCGGTGCATAGAAGGCATCTTGGGCAAGCTCAACGTAATAATTTACATAGGCCTCGCCATGCAGTTTCGCCGGAAGCTCCGGAAGCGGAAGCGTCTCTGTTGTTCCGGGTGCCGTGTAAAATGCCGGATAGCTGCCTTTGGCAAGCATTTCGCCGTTCTGCACAATTTCATAACGCACCTTCAGATGCGAAAGATCAAGCGTATGATAGCGATTTGCCAGAACCCATACTGTTTCGCCTGTATATGGATTTTTCACCTGTTCAATCGTTACCGGGGACTGCCCGTTTCTCACCTCATATGCGCCCGGTTTATAGGAAAGGTCGGCAAAAACAACACCGTTCAGACACATATCCGGAACCGGATCGGTCACGTCCTCATCGAACGCTCCTCCGTAGCCGTATTTGATACTTCCGTCTTCTTTTTGAATCGCAATCGCCTTATCTGCAAAATCCCAGATAAATCCACCCTGAAAACGCGGGTATTTGTTGACATAGTCCCAAAATTCCTTGAAATTTCCGTTGCTGTTGCTCTTTGCATACGCATATTCGCACATGATGAACGGGCGGAGATCGGAATCGTCTGCCATCACATCCTCAAGCCAGCTCATCGTCGGATACATTGGGCAGATAACGTCGGAAATATTACTCTTTGGGTTGCCGGACTCATACTGAACGTATCTTGTCTTGTCGTATTCGCGGATCCAGCCGTGCATCGCGGCATGATTCGCCCCGGCACCGGATTCATTTCCAAGAGACCACAAGACGATGGAAGGATGGTTTTTATCACGCAGTACCATACGGGTTGCACGCTCCAGATAAGCGGCTGTCCACTCAGCGGATGCACTGAGCTGTCCGCCGTAACCGTGCGTCTCAAGATTTGTCTCATCGACAAGGTAAATGCCGAGCTCGTCACACAGATCATACCATTTCACGGAATTCGGATAATGGCTGGTACGAACAGCGTTGAAATTCAGGCGTTTCATCACAGCAATTTCTTTTCGCATCTGCTCCTCAGAAACGGTACGTCCCGTCTCGGCGCAAAAATCGTGGCGGTCAACACCTCGGATCACAAGGCGTTTGCCATTCAGGGTCAGAACACCGCGGCTGTTGATTTCCACCTGACGGAAGCCGACCTTGCAGCTCTCGATATCAACCGTCTCATTCTCTTTGTTCTGCAGCTCGACAACGAGGGTGTAAAGTGTCGGAGTCTCTGCAGTCCAGAGTGCCGGGTTCTCTACCGGAGCAGTAACGGTTGCGATGAATTTCGGCATCAGATAGAAGCCGCACTCAGCAAACGTTCTCGAAGCCATCTCGGTTACTTTGTTCTGTTCTTCGTCATACAGCGTCACTTTGGCATGATACTCGCCGTACAGCGGTTTGGAGTTGTCCGGCCAGATCGTGACAGAGAGGGTAGCTTTCGTGTAATCCGGGTGTGTGAACAGTGTCTCTGCCTTATAGTCCAGGATGTGCTGCACCGGTTTCGATACGAGGCGGACATCGCGGTAGATACCGGACAGATGCCAGTAATCCTGATCTTCCAGGTAAGTACCGTCACAGTAGCGCATTACCTGTACGGCGAGGGTGTTCGTTCCCTCCTGCACATATTCGGTGATGTCAAATTCCGCGTTCACTTTGCTGTCCTGGGAATACCCCACCTGTTTTCCGTTGACCCAGAGATAGAAGCAGGACTCCACACCGCCGAAATCGATGAGAAGCTGTCGGCCGATATAGTCTGTTGGAACCTCAAAGGTTCTGAAATAGCAGCCAGTCAGATTTTTCTCCGGTACGTACGGCGCATTCAGCTCGTAGGTGCCTTCGGTAATCTCGATCTCAAATGCTTCTCCGTTTGCCTCCCGTTTGAACGGATACAGCATATTGGTGTAAACCGGCTTTCCATATCCCTGCAATTCCCAGTTGGACGGCACCGGAATCGTATCCCATGCTGCGTGATCGAAATTCTCTTCATAAAATGCTTCCACCGCTTCCGGTGACGGATACATTTTGAATTTCCAGTCTCCGTTCAGATCCATTACAAAGCGGGACGCGTTCCGATTTCCGGCGAGCGCCTGCTCTACCGTCTCATACGCACCGTACGGCGTATGCATCGGATAACGATTTTTCTGCGTTATATACTGATTTTCCCAGTCTCTTGTCTGTCTCATGTTCTTGAAGCCCTCCTTGCCTTTGCTTTCGCATTTTCCGACTGCCTCTCTTCTTTTTATCCAGATTGGTGTTCCTTTTTTGCTTTCCTGTGATATAATACATCTGTGGATTTTCAGAAGATTCATGCAGTTATCTTATGATTCAGTATAAAACACTGCACGTGGATGAGAAATAGTTGATCTGGTGTTTCTTTTATCCAAAATGGGAAAGCAAAGGAGAAGTCGTATGATACCGGAATATCTGCTTGCAAAAATAGAAAAGAGCGATGTTATCTATCGCTGTATTGGAAATGAAATGAAGAACGGGATTCTGGCGTGCGGTTTTATGCGGAAAGAGACGGCGGACCGCTCGCAGTATCATTTTTCGAACGAGTATTACAGCTGTTTCGTGCTGCTGCGCGGGAGCGGGGAATATATTGCCGAGGACGGCACCTCCTATCCGCTGCAGGCGGGAAGCCTGGTCCAGCGTCTGCCGGGTGTGCCGCATTCCACACGCGTAGACCCCGATGGGAAATGGCTGGAATTTTTTATCTCGATTGGGAAACCGTTTTTTGATTCTTTCTGCTCGCTTTCGGTTCTGAACCGGGAGCCGGTGCTAAAGGCAGAGCTGCTTCCCGGCGATCTCGAGCGGTATCAGAAGCTTCTGCAGTCGTTAAAGGCCACACCGGACAGTCTGCTGCCTTTGCGGATTCCGGAGATGGAAAAAGAGATTCTGCGAATGTACGGCTACCATGCGCACCGGGTGAATCTGCAGCGGGATCCGATCGAGGCCGCCTGCGATATGCTCTCGCAGAATCTTGATGAAGAAATTTCTCTCGAAGAGCTTGCCCGGTCACTCCAGATCGGTTATGAGACGTTTCGAAAAGTATTTAAAAAACAGACCGGCGTCTCTCCTGCACGGTACCGCACCAGGAAGAAAATGGAGCAGGCCTGTATTCTTCTCGAGGGCGGCGTACCGATGAAGGAAATTGCCGGTCTTGTCGGATATGGCGATGTCTATGCGTTCAGCAAGCAGTTTTCCCGGTTCTTTGGATTCCCACCTGGAAAGTACCGCGCACGTCTTCACACGGATGCGCCGGATTTAGAACAGTTTTAAGATATCGTCCACGGTTTTACGTTTCGGCTTGTCCGGGTTGATGGCACGGTAGCCGACAGCAATGACAGCACCAAGGAGCTCATTCTCCGGAATGGAGAGGGCTTCACGGATAGCTTTCTCATCACGGATTCCCATAATCAGAGTATCAAGGCCGAGTTCTCTTGCGCGCAGGATCAGGTTTTCGTCATGCAGGCCAAGATCGTAATAGCCCCAGCCGTTTCCGACTTCATTGTCCGGTGTTCCGTCCTGCGTGAAGCCGGAGCGGTCTTTTACGAATGCTGTTACGACAAGTGCGGCTCCCTTTGAACTCTTCTGATTGAATTCTGGAAGGCATTTTGCGGAAAATTCTTCGACTTTCTCCGGTGTTACAAGGGCATAGTACCGTGTTGTCTGTGAGTTTTTCCAGGATGGTGCCTGAATCGCTGCCTGTACGATCTCCTGGATCTGCTCTGCGGTTACGTGTTTCTCCGGATCAAACGCGCGGATGCTTCTTCTTTCTTCCAGCAGTTTTGTAAATTCCATGGTGTATATCCTCCTTTTATTTATAAAGCCTCGTAATCTTCCCGTGAAAAACGGTGATACGTCAGGCCGAATTCATTTTCTTCGACACAGTAACAGTATTCATCTACAGACGGGTCTGAAAAAGAAAATACATGGCCCATCTCATGCTCCTCGGATGCGTTTTCTTCCACGGTAGTATGCATTTTCTCTGCATAGGAAGAAAAGCAGTTTCGAACCTGTTCCATTGTGTTTCCAGGCGTTGTGATCACCTGCAGAAGGTTCTGCAGGAGCTCCGGAACAGGGATTTCCCGCTCAATATAAGAGCATCCCTCCTCCGGGATTTCCACACAGTAGCGGTCTTTGACTGCCGAAATAGCGAGCATTCCAAGGCGCGGCTGTACGTTCTTACAGAACGCGGAAAGCGCTTTAGCCAGGTCTTCTGTTTCGTCTAAAGAGAGGGAACGGCGCAGGGACTCCGCCGGGTAGTAGAGCTTCATCGTACCGCCCTCATAGCCGATCTTCACCTGCCATTCCCGAATTGTATCGGTAATATGTTTTTCCAACAGTTTTGCTGTCATGTTTTCTAAGTCACCTCCATTGTGCTGCATGTGCAAAAAACACAGTATTATTATCGCACGAATTGGGCATTGTGTGAACACTTAATTTTTTGTTTTTTACAAAAAGAAAAGAATCACTTTTTTACTCCTCGAAACGGCAGAAACCTCCGCCAGAAAAGCTGGAACAGAGGTTTCTGTGATTTCTTATGTCAGAAGAATTTCTCAGTCATTTCGTTCTGAATTACTCTTCGTCTTCGTTTTTCTTTCTGCCGCGGAGTTTGAATCCAAGTCCGCCGGCACCAAGAGATGCAACTGCCATGCTTACCCATCCCCAGATGTTGGTAGCATCGCCGGTCTTTGCATTATCGCTCTTCTTGGAAGTAGAAGTATTGGATACTTTATTACTTGCAAGCGGAGTAGATGTTGCTTTCGGGGTGCTTGTCGGGGTCTTCGTCGGCTGCGTCGTAGGTATTGTGGTAGGAGCAGTCGTCGGGGTTGTGGTTGGTGCTGTTGTAGGTGTAACCGTCGGAGTCTCAGTTGGGGTTACGGTCGGGGTTTCCGTCGGGGTAACAGTCGGAGTCTCGGTCGGGGTTACGGTTGGGGTCTCTGTAGGAGTAGGAGTCGGCTCTTCTGCTGATTTCTTCCAGGTGAAGCTAAGATCCTGATATCCCAGTGAAGAAACTGTAATTTCAAAGGAATCGCCCTCTGCGAACGGTGCTGCATCTGTCTTTAAGGAACCATCCTCATTGAACAGTACAACAGCTCCTCTTCCGCTTGCTGCATATGCTTTTCCATTTACAGTAACAGAGGTAATGTTCTTCAGATAATCTGCAAACTCTTCATCTGTTGCATCCCCGTTCTTAAACAGACCCGGTGTTGTCGTATCTTCGTTAAATGCTGCCGGCATCTCTTCCGTGTAAAGGATAAAGTCTGCGGAAAGATCTGCATATTTACCATTCTTATCGCTGACAGTCAATGTATAAGAACCTTTCTCTGCATTCTTGAAGTACAGAGTATCACCGGACACGGTTCCCGTCAGACCTTCTACTGTATAGACAGCATCGTAATCATCCGGCAGCCCTTCCAGTTTAACAGAAGCATTTCCAGATGTGACAGACGCATTTTCTACAGAAAATTCATATGCAAACTTAACCGGTACATATACATCTGCGTCGACTTCGTAAATTCCCTTGCTGGTGTAATAGGTAATTTTGTTGATGGTCTGTCCCATCATGCTCTTGTAATGTTCCGAGGAGGTCGGGCAGTTATGAACGCTTGTCGTAAATCCAGTGCTCCATGCCAGCTCAGACACTCTCCAGATATTCTCCAGATGACGCATTCCGTAATCGTTGCCCTCTTTTGTGCTGACAACAACACCATATACGGTATCTTCGCCTGCTTTGATGGTATCAATAAGACCATCCAGATCCAGCTGATAATCACCGTATTTGCTGTTAGTGGAGAGCTCTGCCGTTACATTTTCCAGCTTTGCTGCCTCGGTTCCCTGAACAGCACCAAAGGTTACATTGCCGTCTGCATCTACAGATGCTTCTTTGTAATAAGACGGAACCTCATGTAAAGTGTAATATGCATAGCTTGCATTCTCATACAGTGCATCTTTTCCGGTATACGTTGTGGTGGATGTCTGTCCACGGTTGGTAACGGTGATTTCTACAGAATCCTCATCTGTCACTTTCGTGTATTTGCTAAGATCCATACCCTCTGTTACTTTTACCGGGAAGGTGATACCTGTAATATCGCTTCCGTCTGCATTCACATGGTAAGATCCGCCGGAAAGTGAGGCTGTTCTTGTTTTGTTCTTGGTTGCGGAAGTAAACGCATCTACCGGAACATCATTATGAACCTCTGCCTGATAGAACGCTGCATACGGAATATTCATTAATACATACTGGGACTGCAGAGCTTCGATGGCTGCATTCAGATGCTCGGTTGCTTCATCTACGGTTCCCTGGCTCTGTTTTTTCTCCAATGCTTCTTTTGCTTCTGCCAGTTCTGTCTGCATATTATTCCAGGAAGTTTCCGTGTAAAGATCTTTATTCAGTGCATCTGCCTTTGCAATTGCCTCTTCCAGTGCTGCTGTGCTCTCTACCGGATCAGCTCCTACAATATTCGCTTTGGTTGCTTCAAAAGTGTAGGAAGCATCTGCATAGCCAAGTGCATGAATCGTAATCTTCCAATAACCGGTTCCATCCGTTCCCTCCGGTAAAGTGCAGCGCAGGGAATCGGTAAGGCCGAGCTGGATTCCCATTACTTTATGCATCCAGTTATCTGCTGCGAATTTTGTTCCATACGTTGCTTTTGCATTCGTATAAGTGGAATCATCACCGTAATAAGTCCAGGTTACGGTCTGCAGATTAGCAGCCAGATCGCCGTAATCTCCCGTTAAATCTACGCGAAGGAATTCTCCATAAGAACCATTGGCTTCTTTCACGGTCAGTCCTACGGTCTCAGCATCCGGAGCTGTCTTCAGCGCCTGATCTTTGATTCCGGATTCACTTCCTGTTGTTCTTGCAGAGAAGGAGAAGCTTCCATCTGCATTTTTCACTGCTATCTTCAGACCGTTTGTGTTTTCTGTTACATCTGCAACCAGGCCTGTATAGCTCTGCAGTTTATTTTCAGAAAATCCACCGGAAAGTGTTCCGCCGTTTTCTACCACAACATACTTTTTGCAGAAATCTTCGTAATCATCTTCCGAAACTTTTACAGGCACATATTTCAGACCTTTTACTTCATAATGATCAATCTGGCTCTTATCGTAAGTTACGGTCTCGCCGTTGGTCAGAACTGCCGTGGTTGCTGCGGTATAATATGCCACATCATAGGTTGTGCCATCTTTCATGTAGATAGTTGCTGCGCACTGGAAGCTTCCTCTGTGCAGTCCATGGTTTGTGGTCGCACGGGTTACAACATCAAAAGCGCCTTTATCACTTTCTTTGCGACTGTCAGTTTCATCCGAACCAGCGTCGCTTCCTGCCGCCTGAACTCCTTCTGCTGCCCAATACTCAGCCCAGGTAAGACCTGCATATACATATTTATATGTTGTTTCTTTCTTCTCATAAGTAAAGGAAAGCGTCTTGTAACCTGTTGCAGTTACTTCGATTTCAAATTTATTTCCTTCTGCAAAAGCGGCAGCTGTCAGATCAAGCGTACCGTCTTCTTTGATCAGAATTATTTTCCGTTTTCCAGTTGCTGCATATTCTTTTCCATTTACTTTTACCGAAGTGATGTTCTTGATATAATCAGCAAAGTCATCTTCTGATGCATTCTCTGCTTTTACAAGCGCCGGAGCACTTCCTTTTTCGTTGTAAGCAGCCGGTATTGCATCTGTATACAGAGTAAAGCTCTGTGTCAGATCTGCATAAACACCTTTTTTATCATGAATCGTCAGAGTATACATTCCTTTTTTCGCATTTGCGGAATAAGAAATGGTATTTCCGTCTACTGCAAATCCATCCAGACCATCTACGGAATATTCTGCATCATAATCAGCCGGAAGTCCGGTTACGGTCATCGTTGTCTTTCCAGCGGAAAGAGAAGCGTCTTCTACGGATACACTTGCCTCAAATTTTGTTGGAACAAAAATATCATTCACTGGAATCGTGTAGATTCCTTTGCTGGTATAATAAGTAACCTTATTGATATGCTGTCCCATCATGCTCTTGTAATGTGCAGAAGAAGTCAGGCATCCATGTACCTGTGTTGTAAATCCAGTTGACCATGCCAGCTCTGTTCCGCGCCAGATATTTTCCACATGACGCATACCATAGTCATTGCCTTCTTTCGTGCTGACAATAACACCATAGATCTGATCGGTTCCAACATCAATCGTGTTCTCCAGTCCGTCGAGATCCAGCTGATAATCTCCATATTTTGATTCAGTCATAAATTCCGGAGATACATTGGTCAGTTCAATTGCAGTTCCAACTGTTTTTCCAAAAGAAAGAGAGCCATCTGCATTTACCGTTGCTTCTTTGTAGTAAGAAGGTGCTTCGCTTAATACATAATATGCATAGTCTGAGTTTTCAAATAAGGCGTCTTTTCCAGTGTATGTCTGTGTAGATGTCTGACCACGCTTTGTTACTGTAATACTTACAGAATCAGAATCTGTTACTTTCTTAAATTTGGAAAGATCCACTCCTGTTACTTTAACCGGGAAGGTAATTCCATTGATTGCACTTCCATCTGCATTGGTATGATAAGAACCACCGGCAAGAGTGGCTGTTCTTGTTTTGCTCTTCGTTGCGGAAGAAAATACATCCACTGGAACAGAGTTGTTTACATCTGCAGCATAAAATTCATCATACGGAATGTTCATCAGAACGTAAGCCACCTGCTCAGTTGGAGTCTCGGTCGGGGTCGCCGTTGGGGTTGCGGTTGGCGTTGCTGTCGGGGTCGCCGTCGGAGTCGGTGCTTTAACAAGGCCTCTTACTGCAGTATTCAGCGCATCTTTCGCGGTATCAACAGCGCTCTGGGATTCTTTTGCAGAAAGAGCAGATTTTGCTGCGGTAAGAGCAGTCTGGACAGCTTTCCAGGAGTCTGCGGTGTAGTCAGCTTCCTTTAATGCTTCGGCATCTGCGATTGCTTTTTCAAGTGCTGTGGTGTCTACTGCTTCTGGAGTCGGGGTTGCTTTTTGGGTTGCTGCAAGAGCCGCGGTTTTTACTGCATTCGAAGTTCTGGTTGCACCCGATACAATATCCCATCCTTCAATGTTTTCAATCGTTGCATCTTTTCCAAGAAGTTTCGTTTTGAATCCTTTGCTGTTTGTAGCTGCTTTTTTAAAATATGTAGCATTTTCTGTATTGTATCCAGAACCAGGTGTTACTGCAATATCAGAAAACTTACCGTCTGCAACTGTGATTTTGACATTAACGTCATATTCATCCCATGCATTCTCATCCTCATCGTCTTCTGCTGTTCTGGTAACATGAGCGGTAGACTCATAAGTACCATCTGCCAGCACGCCGCTTGCAGAATCCGCCAGTACGGTTCCCGGGAGCAGGCTCATGGTCATGGAAGCTGCCATTACGGCTGCTAATGATTTTTTCTGAAGTTCTTTTCTTTTGATCATAACTTCCTCCTTTTTCCTTTTCCACAGTTTTGCAGGAAAAACAGGGGCAAAACTGTTATTTAGTATTATATTAGCTTATACTAATTAATAATCGTTTTAACTAACTATAAAACATTTTACTAATTTTAGATCGTTTTGTCTAACTCTTAACTGAGTATTTTTTCTCAAAAGCGCACAGATACTGTTTATTGAGATTTTTTATTATTAATTTGTATGTTTCTTTGAAATTTGCGGAACGATTTTTGTCTCCGCACAGATAAATGGTACTAGATGTGCAGTACCTACCGAGAAGAACTCTTCCGTCCTTCGCGTTTTACTGCCGAAAGAATGCGGTCAGAAAGGATTCCGATCAGCATTCCGGTAATGACACCGGCTACGAGAAGTGCCGGTAAATAATAGAACAGTTTGCGGTTCTGTACAACGAGAGCCGCCACGCAGATCTGCGCGACATTGTGCGTCACGCCGCCGGCAATACTTACGCCGGTGATACTGAATCCTTTGATATGTTTCAGTAAGAACATCACAAGAAAACTCAGGAGTCCGCCGGCAAGACTGTAAAGAATGGACATTCCATTTCCGAACAGATAGCCCATCAGAAGAATGCGGGCAACGGAAATCATCAGGACTTCCCCGGCAGGAAAGAAAAAGAGACCGACAACGACAACCAGATTGGCAATACCAAGTTTAATGCCGGGAACGCCGAGGTTGATCGGGATCAGTACCTCCACGTAACTGAAAATCATGGCAAGTGCCATCAACATGGCGCATAAGGCAATTTTTCTGCTTGCAGTGCGGCTGTCTCTCATAAATTCCAATTCCTTTCTTCTAAGCTGGTATTATTTTACAATCACATCCGGCGCATCGTCGGCGTCGTCCGTTGTGGATCCGTCACTTTCTACCTCCGCAACCAGCTTATGCGGCAGGCACACGATCGTCTCATTTACCCGGGAAATCGTACCCTGTCTTTTGCAGTAGCCGTCCGGGCAGTCAGCTTCTTCCATATGGACACTTCCGTTTTCAATCACCAGGACATTCGTTCCGTGACCCGTCTGAATTTTCACGGTCTGATTTTCTGCGAGTGAATACGTTCCGTAGACCTCGCCGTCCACCGTGACTTTCATGGTATTTCCATTTTCCGTTTTCGGCAGCCGAAGCGCCAGGGCAAGGATTCCAGCCAGGAGCAGAACGGCGCCTGCCAGAATCAGATCTTTTTTCTTCATATAGTTTTCCTTATTCTGAATCAGATGCCAGCCCATAACAGCAGTGTCAGCAGGAATACAGCACGGAACAGCGTAAAGAGGATTTCATTTCCGTGAAGTTCCTTTACCCCGCAGCGGATATTGCCTTTTGGACACGTATCAATACATTTCTGGCACTGGAAACAGTCGCCGGAGATTTCCACGGATCCATCGGATGGCAGTTCCACTGCTGACGGGCACTGTCTCGTGCAGGCGCTGCAGCCGCGGAAGCAGTTTTCGCGTTTCCGGTGCAGAGTAAAGAACGGCAGGATCGGAAGCAGAGAAAAGACAGCTCCCATTGGGCACAGGAAACGGCAGAAAAAGCGCTCCTCAAAGAACATGCCGACCAGGATCAGCACCAGAAGAACAATGCCTGGAATATAAGAGGAAAGTCGGAAATTTCCCGCATGCAGCATGGAAAAGACATCCCACGGGCTTGTTCCTCTTGCTTTCTGATAAACTCCTGCAAAGCAGCAAAGGGCAATCAGAAGCAGAATGCCGTATTTGATCAGTACCAGTTTTTTTGCCAGCTCCGGTTTGATGCATCTGGGCTTCTTTTTACGTTTCTTACAGATTATACCATAAATTGCGTGCATTGCATCCCCCAGACTTCCAAAAGCGCATGCAAAACCGCAGAAAAATCTGCCGAAAACAATCGTAAATGCACAGACAAGGAGCAGAGCCGACACAAACGCGGTCATCTCAATTTTTTCACCCTGTCCAAGCTGCGTAAAAATGTATTTCACTCCGTTAAATGCAGCGGTAAATACTGACGGAAGAAACAGGAAATATAAAAGCTGGATTCCGGCACGCAGGCAGGAAACGATCTGTTTTCTCTTCTTTGCCGGTAATGTGGATAGATCTAAATTTTTCATGTTATTTCTCCGCCTTTTCTATTGCTTCCTGTGCCGCATTTCTGATACCGGTGGAGCTGAATGTTGCTCCGCTGATCGTATCAACATCGGCGGACTGTGCCTCAATAATCTTTGGAATGATCGCCTCCGCGTTTGACAGATACGCACTGTCCTCGCCGTCGGCGGATGTGATGGCAAGATCGGTAATCTGGCCGCCCTCTACGGTTACTTCAACTGCAATGGTGCCGCCGAAGCCGTCAGCCTCACCATCATACCTGCCGTCCACATACTGCCCTTCTGCTTCTGCTGCTTCACTTGCGGCCGTATCCGCCGTGTTGGATGCAGCTGCTGCGGCCTGCAGATTTTCCTTCTGAAGCTGGGTCGTCTCAAGCTCTGCCGAGAGCCGCGCGATCTGATCCTCTTTGTCTCTTTTATCGAGTACGGTATTGTAGCCGATCAGAACAGCAGCAATGACAGCGACATTCAAAAAACGAACAATCAATTGTCTCATCTGTTTTCCCCTTTATTGCGTTACTTTCGCAGCATCCAGCGCATTCCGGCATGCCTCAAGAATGGCTTTTGAGGAGCAGGTTGCACGGGAAACGGTGTCGATGTTCTCAAGCGTTCCGGTTTCCAGAATCTGAGCGGAAACGCCTTTGATTTTGGAGGTTCCTTCGGATGCGCGGCGGATGTAGGAGGCATTCTGACTGTCTCCGTCACCGGTGATGTTGCTTAACGCTACGATTTTATCGTTTTCAATTGTTACCGTCACGGAAAGCTGATAAGCGGTAAAATCTTCATCTTCATCCGGCTTGCAGACGGCAATCGCTGTGTATTCGCCGTCCTGATAGATCTTTTGTTCCGGAGTTTCCGTCGGCGTTGGTGTTGGCGTCTCAGTTGGCTCCGGGGTTTCGGTCGGGGTTGGTGTTTCCGTCGGTGTCGGAGTTACCGTTGGCGTCGGGGTTGGATTTTTCTTTTCCTCAGTTACGCGTTCTGCCTCTTTTAAAGCTTCCTCGATTGCCGCAAGAATTCCCCTGGAGCTGTAGGTTGCGCCGGAAACGGTGTCAACTTCCAGTGTCTGGTTTTTCACAACGTCCTTTGCTGTCTGTTTTGCGCGTTTTAAGAATGCTTCGTCATCTTCACTCTCGGTCACGAGAATTGCCTTGATCGTCTCATCCTGAATGACAACTGCCGTTGTAATGTCTCCCAGATAGCCCTCGCCGGTTCCGTAGTAAATGCCTTCCTCGTATGGGAATTTTCCTTCCGGAATCGTTGTGGTTCCGCCGCTGCTCGTTCCGTTATCCGGAACGGTCTCGCCGTTTGTTGCCTTCTTCGCATTTTCCAGCGCCTGTTTTACTGCGTTCTGGATGCCGCGGGAGCTGTACGTTGCGCCGGAAACGAGATCCACATCGGTTTTCTGTCCGTCTACGATGCGGTCCGCTACGACTTTGGCACGGTTGAAGAATGTCTCGTCATCTTCGTTTTCCAGAATCAGTACCGCTTTGATCGTCTGATCCTGCAGGGCTACCGCCACTTTGATGTCTCCCTGGAAACCGGCGGCCGTGCCGTAATAAATTCCGTCCTGATAAGGAAAACTTCCCTTGGATGCAGACGAGTTGTTATTGTTCTGGCCGTTATTCTGACTGTTGTTTCCGTTGTTTGTATTGCCCTGGCTTCCTCCGTTTGTACTGGAAGACCCGTTCACTGCCGCCTGACTTAAGGCACTCCGCACAGCTTCAATAATACCGCGGGAGCTGTATGTCGCGCCGGAGACCGTATCCACATTCGTACTCTGTGTTGAGATAATCGTCGAAATCAGAGAGGAAGCACTGGAAAGGTAGCTTGGCGTATCGCTGTTTTCCACAATATCAATCGAAGCAATTTTTCCGCCGCTGACAACAACGCAGACTTTCATTGTGCCGCCAAATCCCGTTCCGGTTCCGTAATACGTTCCATCCCGGTAGGCAGCCGGCTCTTCAATTTTAGATACCGTAACTGTTCCGCCAGCAGAGGCTCCGCCGCCTGCCGCTCCTGATGCGGATGCCGGTTCTGAAGTGTCCTCCTGACCGGTCAGTGCATTTTTCACGGCTGCAAGGATACCTTTTGAACTGAAAGTTGCACCGGAAACCGTGTCCACATCCACACTCTGGGATGCGATGATACGGTCGATAACTCCTTTCGCACGGTTCAGGAAAGCTGCGTCCTCGCCGAGAGCGCTTACAATCGAGATCGACTGAATCGTTTTGTCTTTCAATACGACAGAGACTGTAATCGTACCGCCAAAACCTGTTCCGCTTCCTTCGTACGTTCCGTCCGCCAGCTCAAAGCTGCCGGAACCGACGGCTGCGACAAGTTCTGCTTCGGTATCGGTTGTCTTTTTGGTATCGTCCTTCTTTTTTGTATCATCTTTCTTTTCCGCTGCATCGGTATCCTGTTCCGGCTCCGGTGTCACCAGTGCCTCCGGCTGCTCTACGGCGTAAACCGGTGCAGTATAGCCGTTCAGCGAAATACCGGCGCAGGCTGCTACGATAACTGCCGCGAGAGCCGGTGCAAATGCTGTCAGTTTTTTCCATTTTCCCATGGTTATGTATCACCGTCTTTCCTGATAATGTTTGTCTCGTGATCGGATGTGAAATCATCGGCAATTCCTTCGGTTACATATAGAACTCCGTCCTCATCCTCCAGAATGGTGTCAAATTCATCGCTGTGTGCACGCCAGTATTCGGCCGCCTTGTCCTTCCCCATGATGAAAAGAGAAGTAGAAAGGCCATCCGCCAGTGTTCCGTCAGCACTTACGATCGTCACCGACACCAGACCGTTATTTGCCGGATGACCGGTCGATGGGTCGATGATGTGATGATATTTCATGCCGTCCTGTTCGAAATACCGCTCATAGCCGCCAGAAGTAATAACCGCCCGGTCGGCCGTCGAGAGAATGCCGAGATAATCATCCTCCGCTTCCGGACTCTGCACGGCAACACGCCATTTGCTGCCATCCGTTTTCGTGCCGACAACCTGAACGTTTCCACCGAGGTTGATGAGCCCGCTCGTCACACCGCATTCCCGGTAAATATCGGCGATTCTGCCGGAGGTATAGCCTTTTGCAATTCCGCCGAAGTCGATTTTCATGCCGTCCTTGGCAAAGCTGATCGATGCGCTGTCCTTGTCGTAAAGAATGTCATTGGCATCGGTCAGCGGAAGGAGGCTTTCGATCGTCTCATCCGAAGGAATCGTATAATTTCCGGTTGTAAAACCCCAGGCGTCCATGATCGGATAAATTGCGATGTCGAAAACGCCGTTTGTGCTGTCATACAGATCCAGCGAGCGTTCCAGCAGATAGGTGGTATCCTCCGATAAGGTTCCGCCGCCGTTTGCATTGATCTGCGCTACTTCACTCGTCTCCTCTCCGGTCGACAGAAGTGCATCCAGCCGCTCAATCTCCTGCTGCGCCTGATCCACCGCCGTTTCTGCATTCGGACCATAGGCAGTGACCGTCATGTACGTATCCATCGCAAAAATATCTCGGCTGCTCGATGCATCTGCGGCATCGGAAGAAGCTGTGGATGATACGGATTTCTGCGTGGAATTCTCTTCCGAAGCGTCAGAACTGCTCGAAGACTCCGAAACAGACGCCGGCTGTGTCTGACTTTCACTGCTCTCCGGCTGCGCTGCTGTCCCCGCACCGGAACATCCGCCGACCGTCATCACCATGGCAAGACAAAATGCTGCAACAATTTTCTTTTTCATAAATAAAACTCCATTTTTTCTTATGTTAGGAAATTCTAACTTTGGTATTATAACATTAACTCGTAACTTACGCTATGAATTACTTGATAAAAGTTTTTCAATTAGCGTTCTGCATCTGATAAATTTTCTCATTTTATGTACTCTAAATCAAGTGGATTTTACTGGAATTCAAGCACCGATATACAAAAAGCCCCCACAGCCGCATTGCTGCGGCCGCGGGGGCTTTTAGAAATAACATTTTCAGAAATTACATATGATCGTGGCAGGTACGTGCAATTACGTCCATCTGCTGCTCTTTTGTCAGGTCGATGAATTTAACTGCATAGCCGGATACACGGATCGTGAAGTTTGCATACTCCGGTTTCTCCGGGTGCTCCATTGCGTCGATCAGTTTTTCGGTTCCGAATACGTTTACGTTCAGGTGATGTGCACCCTGCTCGAAGTATCCGTCCAGAACGTGTACCAGGTTCTCGGTACGCTCTTCGTCGTTGTGGCCGAGTGCGCCCGGGTTGATGGTCTGGGTGTTGGAGATTCCGTCCAGAGCGTCCTCATACGGCAGTTTTGCTACAGAGTTCAGGGAAGCAAGAAGTCCGCTCTTCTCTGCGCCGTAAGACGGGTTAGCTCCTGGAGACAGAGGCTCACCGGCTTTTCTTCCATCCGGCAGAGAACCAGTTGCTTTACCATATACAACGTTGGAAGTAATGGTAAGGATAGAGGTAGTCGGCTCGGAATCACGATAGGTATGGCAGTATTTCAGTTTGTCCATGAAGGTACGAAGCAGCCATACAGCGATCTCATCTGCTCTGTCATCGTCGTTGCCGTATCTTGGGAAGTCGCCGGTTGTCTCGAAGTCAACAGCCATTCCTTCTTCGTCACGGATAACTTTAACTTTAGCGTATTTGATTGCGCTTAAGGAGTCTACTACATGTGAGAATCCTGCGATACCGGTTGCGAAGGTACGTCTTACATCGGTGTCGATCAGAGCCATCTCTGCTGCTTCATAGTAGTATTTGTCATGCATGTAGTGGATCATGTTCAGTGTTCCAACATACAGATGAGCCAGCCAGTCCATCATCTTGTCATATTTTGCAACTACTTCGTCATAGTCAAGGTATTCAGAAGTAATTGGCTGATACTGAGGTCCTACCTGCTGTTTTGTCTTTTCATCAACACCACCGTTGATAGCGTACAGAAGGCATTTTGCAAGGTTTGCACGAGCTCCGAAGAACTGCATTTCTTTACCTGTCTCAGTAGCAGATACAC
>ENA-OPBE01001212-OPBE01001212.1-human-gut-metagenome-genome-assembly--contig:-NODE-1212-length-23189-cov-3.799127_pt1 | contig 23189 bp, 13 predicted proteins | sample MGYA00241066_ERZ501448 | MGnify/ENA primary metagenome ERZ501448 (study PRJEB25962, sample SAMEA2042585) | human gut metagenome | biome: human gut; feature: human-associated habitat; material: faeces...
AAGTCAGCGGCGGTCAATGCCAGCAATTCTCCCTCCCGGATACCGCACCAGTAAAGCATTTCAAAAGCGTAAAAGGAAACTGGCTTGTCCATTATCTCAAATGAGAATTTCTTGTATTCTTCTTTCGTCCAGAACAGCATTTCCTTGTGTTCCTCACTTCCCATATTTCCCGCTTTGGCGGCAGGATTGGAACGCAACTCATAATACCGTACCGCATGATTAAAGATAGCGGACAACTGATTGTGCAGCGTTTTCAGATAGGTCTGTGAGTATGGCTTTTTCTTTTCGTCCCGATAGGCAAGCATCTCATTCTGCCATGCGATAACCTCTTTTGTGGAAATCTCGCTGATTTTCAGCTTGCCGAAATAAGGTAAAATCTTCGTGCGGATGATATGCTCCTTTGTCAGCCATGTGTTCTCTTTCAGACGGCTTTTCATATCCCGGATATACAGTTCGGTAAAAGCTTCAAAACTCATATCCATATCAGAGGAGTTCTGCAACTGGAACATTCGCTCCCATTCCTGTGCTTCTTTCTTGGTAGCAAAGCCACGCTTGCATTTCTGCTTACGCTCGCCTTTCCAGTTGACATATCTCGCCATCACATACCATGTTCCATTGCTCTCGTTCTTGAATACCGGCATTATTCGTCCTCCTTTCCTTATTCCTGTCCTGCCTTGTAGGACATAGTGGTATCCCCTTGGGGGTTCCCTGCTCCGTAGAGTCTTTCATAGAAATACTGGCGGTTTACCCGTCCTGAAATAGTAATAAAGCCTTTTGCTTTCAGTTCCTCATTCAACTGACGGATTAGCTTGTAGGCATACGGCTTGGATACGCTTAGTTCCTGTGCCACTTCTTCGGCACAAATAAATCTGTTTTTCATATAATCAGTCCTTTCTTTTGTTTTTGATTGCCGTTCTATCCGAATGAAGTTCCAGCAGGTATTCCCTGTTCGGCACTGTGCTGTCCTGATATACCGTAATAAGTCAGGCGCTCGCTTGCTGTCTGGCAAGGTCTTGGCGGTTTATACTGTTCGGACGGTCATTTTGTTTTTTATTAAACTTATTTGCTTAATTTTGAGTTTATTATACTAAGCATATTTGTTTGTGTCAAGTGGCTTTTCGGAAAATATTAAACTTTTTTGTTTTGTATTATCTTGACTTTTCCTAAACATATCTGCTATACTCATTGTAAAATACATACAAGGAGTGGACACGTTATGGCGATTGGAGAGAGAATACATTTTTTCCGCATTCTGCGTGGGATGACACAAAAATATCTTGGTACAATTGTCGGCTTTCCTGAGCGAAGTGCCGATGTACGTTTAGCACAATACGAAACAGGAACAAGAAAACCGAAGGCGGAACTTACTGCTGCACTGGCACAGGCTCTGGATGTTTCCCCTCATGCCCTCGATGTGCCTGACATTGACAGCTATATCGGACTGATGCACACTTTATTTACCCTTGAAGATTTGTACGGTCTGACTGTCAGTGAATCAGACGGAGAAATCTGTCTGAAAGTCGATACTTCCAAAGGCAAAGACGCTCACGAACTCCGGAAAATGCTGTATGCCTGGAAAGAGCAGGCTGACAAGCTATCTTCTGAAGAAATCAGTAAAGACAAATACGATGAGTGGCGTTACCACTACCCGGAGTTTGATACCACGCAAACATGGGCGAAAGTCCCATCACAGAAACTGAGCGATGTATTTGCTGAAGCATTCAAAAATCACTTAAAAGATAACTAATCCTAAAATACCAACTAAAAAAGGAGAACAATTATGACACTTGCTGAATGGCACTCAACACTGTTTCAATTCATAGGAATTGTGCTCAGTTTCTTAGCATTAGTAGCATCTATAATTGCGGTCATTTTGACTTACAAAAATTTATCCGAAATGAAAAAGCAGCTATGCGAGCAACAAAAGCAATATTTCGATCAGAATCGTGGTAATCTTATATTTTATGTTCAAAAAAGTATAACAGGTATAACACACGACTTAATTATCAAAAACTTTGGTAACTCTCCTGCAAAACTTCTGTCATTAAAAATCACCCCTGATTTGGATTGGAAGAAAGCTGGTCAATCTAATATAGATGATTTTAATATTTCCAAACTAAACAACATTTTTCTTGCCCCGCAACAACATATCGGAACTATTTTTGATTTTTCAAACTTCAATGAAACCGAGTTGGATGTTGAAATTTGTTACTCTACTTGCGGTCAAACCTTTACAGAACAATACAAAGTAGATTTAAACTATCTCCATAAAGTTTTAAGCCTTGAGCCACAAATCCAAGATGAATTATCTGCTCTAAAGCAAATAAACAAATCATTAACCTCTCTTTCCGATAAATTTATCTAAAGACGACAAAAAGCCCTTAGCTATGAGTTTTTACCCACAGCTAAGGGCTTCGTTTATAATATGGATTTATTTGTTGCACAACCACCTGTCAATCATTCTCTAACCCGAAAACCACCGGGTTTCAAGAATAATGGCTCTCATGCAACTGTTATCAATTTGTTATCAAAAGACTTTTAAAAGTGCCGCAAACCCGCATAAATGCTTGGTTTACTAAACATTTTTGTTTATTCGAACTCAATCGTTCCCGGTGGCTTACTCGTCAGATCATAGAATACTCTGTTTACTCCACGCACTTCATTGATAATTCTGCTCATCACCTTATTCAGAACTTCATACGGGATCTCTGCCGCCTCTGCAGTCATGAAATCAACTGTATTCACTGCTCTCAGTGCAACGGCATAATCATAAGTTCTCTCATCACCCATAACACCAACACTTCTCATGTTCGTCAGTGCTGCGAAGTACTGACCGATCGTGCGGTCAAGTCCTGCATTGGCAATCTCCTCACGGTAGATAGCATCTGCATCCTGAACGATACGAACCTTATCGGCTGTTACTTCACCAATGATGCGGATTCCAAGTCCCGGTCCCGGGAATGGTTGACGGAATACCAACTTCTCCGGCAGTCCAAGTTCCAATCCTGCTTTGCGAACCTCGTCTTTGAAGAGGTCACGAAGCGGCTCGATGATTTCTTTGAAATCTACATAATCCGGAAGTCCTCCTACGTTGTGGTGGGACTTGATCACTGCAGATTCTCCACCGAGACCACTTTCTACAACATCCGGATAAATTGTTCCCTGTGCAAGGAAATCAACTGCACCAATCTTCTTTGCTTCTTCTTCAAAAATACGGATAAATTCTTCACCAATGATCTTACGCTTTGCTTCCGGCTCTGTAACGCCTGCAAGTTTATTATAATATCTCTCCTGTGCGTTCACACGGATAAAGTTCAGATCGAACTGTCCTTTCGGTCCGAATACAGCCTCTACCTCATCTCCCTCATCTTTGCGAAGAAGACCGTGATCTACGAATACGCAGGTAAGCTGCTTTCCGATCGCTCTGGAAAGTAATCCTGCTGCCACTGAAGAATCAACTCCGCCTGATAATGCAAGCAGTACTCTGCCGTCTCCGACTTTTTCACGGATCTCTTTAATTGTATTCTCCACAAATGCATCCATTTTCCAGTCACCAACACATTCACAGACATTTTTTACAAAATTATTGATCATCTTTGTTCCTTCAGCAGTATGGAGTACCTCTGGATGGAACTGGATTGCATACAGCTTTTCTGCTTCATTTTCGGCTGCTGCCACAGGACAGTCTGCTGTATGTGCAGAAATCTCAAATCCCGGTGCAATTTTTGAAATATAATCGAAATGACTCATCCAGCAGATTGTCTTTTCAGATACTCCCTCAAAAACTTTGGATTCCCTCTTATCAATAATAACTTCTGTCTTTCCGTATTCTCTGACATCTGCTCTCTCAACTTTTCCGCCAAGAACATGAGACATCAACTGTGCTCCATAACATAACCCAAGAACCGGAATACCAAGCTTGAACAGCTCATCTGTATAAGTCGGTGAATCCGGCTCATAGCAACTGTTCGGTCCCCCTGTCAGAATGATTCCCTTAGGATTCATTGCTTTAATCTTCTCAATATCCGTCTTGTAAGAATAAATTTCACAATATACATTACATTCTCTGACACGGCGTGCAACTAACTGGTTATACTGGCCACCGAAATCAAGAACGATCACTAACTCTTTCTTCAAGGCTCTCCTCCTGTAAAATATGATCTTATAAGATCTTCTTTTTTGTTCCGTACCCTTAATTATAGTAGAGCTTTCCCGCTTTTACAAGCATTATTTCAGTCCTTCCAAACTGTTGTCCTTCCAAACTGTACATATTTCAATCCTCCAAACTGTCATAAATTGAGCTGGCTGACACCTACGGCTCACCATTGCCCACAACACATCACTTAACAATGCAGTGTTCTTCCTCCGGCAAATTATATCTCATGTGAACCCGACTGCAGCTTACCAGGTTTTTGCAACAAAGAAACTACGATACTCCGCACCATCTATCTCTACTGTTTCCCAGATGCAGCTTACCGGATTTTTGCAAAAAAGAAACTCCGATACTCCGCATCGTCTATCTCTACTGTTGCCCGGATGCAATTCACCGGATTTTGCAATAAAAAGAAGCAGTCCTGCATTACCAGAACCGCTTCCTCTTTTCAATCCTATTTTTTTCTATAATCAAGCTGCATATTTTTCAAGTTCTTTCTGTAATTCTTCACATTGATCCGAATACATCTGAAGTTCGATCACGTTATTAAGTCCAAGGTGCATAATGCCAAGCAATGATTTTGCATCTACCACTGCACGACCTTTTCTCATATCCATATCAAAATCATATTTTGAAACTGTATTAACAAACGCTACAATTTCCTCAGGATTTTTAAATGTAATCTGCATCTTACTCATTCTTCTCACCTCTTTATTTCCCGACTATGTAATGCATGAAACCCTTTTCATCTAAATCAGTTGGTATCATATCATATATTTCTATCTTGAAAAGGTGGAAATTCTTTAAAAAGGTGGACTATTTTAATCTATTTTATTGCATTTTTTTGCGAAATTCCGTTGGAAGCATCCCCACTTCTTCTTTAAATACCCGGCTCATATATTTGGGGTCTGAATATCCTGTTAATTCCGCAATCTGATTTAATTTTAGCTTACTGTTCAACAGCAAATCTTTGATCTTTTCTATTCTGAATTTCCGAACTGTTTCTGTAAAACTGCTCTGCGTCTCTTTCTTAAACTGCGTACTCAGATACTCTTCCGAAACGTAAAGCCTGCTGGCTGTCTCTTCCAAAGTAATTCCCTCACTATAATATTTTTTTGCCATCTCGACTGCTTTACGAACCATTGTACTGAAGGCTTCATTTCTCTGGAGATCCTCTTTTTCAAAATTAAAATAATTTAATAATTCTTCCATCGCCCGTCGGATCTGCTTCCAGCTTGTTGCCTGACCTATTTCAAGAATCAGAATAAGCACCTGGATCTCTGCTCCAAGCTCCCATTGGATCTTGTACATATTTACGATATTCAGACTGAAACGGATCAGACAATCTTTCAGTGTCTCTGGAAAGCAAAACTGCCCTTCCAGCATTTCACGCAATTCTTCAAAGCACTTTTCCAACTCTTTTTTTCTTCCTGCCAACGTACAATCTCGTGCCCGTAATTCAAGTTCTGCAGGATATCTCAAAGGAAGAAGTTCCTGTTCTTGTCCCTCTATTCCATTTTCACTGATCAGCACACCTCTTCCAAGCGTCAGATTCCACTGCCGCAATAACGGTATTTTTGTCCGATATTGCCAAAGATCCATCATATGGTCGATTCTTTTCCACACGCAGACTACATCCCCATTGAGATTACTGCATAACATAGGGACAATATTTTCCTGGAAGTATTGCTCTGCCATTTCAAATTCCGCTGTCTGATATACAATCACAAATATTTCCTGCCATACTTCCAATGGAAGAATGCAGACTCTGAATTTATTTTCTTTTTGCAGACTTCTTTTCAGCAAATGAACTGCTTCTGCTTTATTTTTTTCAAAATCTTCCCCCAACCACAAAATAAACATCCCACAAGAGTCTTCCACCGTAAATCCATAATTTCTGACTGTAATCTCATTTAATTTATTCTCCGGCTGATACTGCCCGTTCATACACCCGATCAGGAGATTCTCCACTGTAAAAGATGCATTCAGCCAATACTCATTTCTCATTTTTTCGCAGATCTGCATCAATGCCCTTTTTAACTCAAGCGGACGGATAGGTTTCATGATATACCCGTCCACGCTCAATTCAATCGCCTGCTTTGCATATTGAAAATTTTCCGTTCCACTCAAAACTACCACTTTAAAATCAAATGCTTCTGCACGAAGTTTCTTCAACATCGACATTCCATTCATTCGTGGTAATTCTATATCCATAATCACCAGATTCGGACGCAATGCACTGATCAGCTCATAGCCCGACTGTCCATTCACGGCTGTCCCTACCAGTTCATAACCGGAATCAACTTTTTGCAGGATTGACTGTATCTGCTGCAGTATTTTTTCGTCTTTCTCAATAATTACAGCCCGCACTTATCTGCCCCTTTCAAGAATCTTACTGCCTGCTTTCGTTTATCTTATCGTCTATTTCATGGTTGCATCATTCTTTGCATTATAACATATCTTCCTGTTATCAGAAAAGAAAAAGCAAAAGAACTTTGAATCCCTATCTGCTCCTTTGAGATTCTGTCCTTCTGCTCTCTCTAAACTAAATTCTATTTTTCTCTCATTTATCTGCTCTCATTTACATATGTTGCAAATGTTGATGGAGATATTTTTCTCTTGTTGCCATCCCACCTCTGATATGTCGTTCTGATTTATTCATGTCCAACACTTTTCGTGCCTCCTGTGCCAGAGAGGGATTGATTTGAAGAAGCCGCTCGGTGACGTCTTTATGTACCGTACTCTTACTTATCCTGAATTGTTTCGCAGTCTGTCTCACCGTCGCACTATTTTCTATAATATAGTCTGCGATTTCCACCGCCCGCTCCTCAATATAATCTCTCATGGAAAAGCCCCTGCATCGTTTATTTTTTACAATCTATGCAGGGGGTTGAGGATGTATGTCTGAATTATAAAACACTACAAAATCCAATACACCCATTACATCCCAATAACACTTTACAGTTCCAGTTCATACTCATCCTGCTCATCATTTTGAAAAAGCTGTTCATCCAACATCTGCTGGATCTTACTCCGCAGATAGCGCACTCCCATCTTCGTGCGTTCCGCTTCCTGAGCCAGCTTTTCTCTTTCCCTCTCACCAAGCCGGAGTTTCACACCATACTGGCGTTCCAGTTGATGTAACGGTGAAATTGTCTTATCCTGTAGGATCTTTTTATAATCTTCTGCCGTCATTCCCTGCAACTGGACAATCTGATTAATGCGTCCACCGATTTCCTGTCGGATTCCTGCATATCTGACCAGATCTTCTACTGTGATTTCTTTTTCATACTGGACATATGCATCTTTTTTCTGAATCTTATTTCCAAATCCCATTGAACTTTCGCTCTCTGTCTTCACATCAGTCAGGCGTTCAAAACTTCCACAGAATACAAAACTGATTCCGGAAGAATCGAGTTCTAATGCAGGTTTTCCTTTATCAGCAGGGAAGTAAATCTGCCCTCCTTCAATGAGCTTCAGTAACTCATTCTGTGCTGCAGCACCATAATTCGTACCATTGGAACCATACAGTGGTTCACAAAACTTATCAAATTCATCAAAGACAATAATCGCCTTTTCTGCTTCCTCCTGACTCATGGAAGAAAAGATATCTCTTACTTTAAATGAACCACTCCAGCCCTGCATCGTCAGCATCGTGCTGTCAATAATCCTGATATTCGGATATAACCTGGACATTACCCTCCAGATTTCTGTCTTACCACAGCCAGTCGGACCTGCAAAAAGAATATTTCTTTTATGAGCGTGAATATGATTATAAAGCAGCATAGTCGCTGCCTTCACAGCTCTGTCCTGACCATAAATGCGATCCGAAACGAACTTGTAAATTTCTTTTGGAGAAAGCCCCTGATTTTTTTCTTCTGTCTCCATATCGAACAGCCAGTCCAGATCCCCTTCGTCCTGCACTATATTTTTTTCTGTAAATGGCTTAACTTCCTCTGCATAGCGATCAGCCAGACGTTCTGCCACAGCTCCGATGGTCTTCTGATCCAGATTCATCTTTCTGAAAATAGCTCCAAGGATCTGAACTGCAGGTACTTCTTTCTGATCACACCAGAATTTTGACAGTTCCTCAACTTCATTCAAAAGGAAATTATAAGTCTCATCAGACACTTCATCATATTCTCCTGCTTTTGCATCCAGCGTAAACTGAACTGCAGGATTCTCGATCATCCGGTCTCCTCTTCTGTTGGCGATCTCTTTTAAAATCTTGGATATCCAGTTTGTATAAGTTGTTCTTCTCATAAGTCATATTCCTTTCTGCTGCTTCACTGCTGCCGTATTGATCCGGTCTGTATTGATTTGGGGGCTGCGTTTACAACTTATCTTTTTAAAAATAAGCTTTCAAATGATGTCGGGGTCAAAAGCCCCCGACTATGATACCTGCGGATTGTTACGCACTACGTGCTCCCACAATCCTACCCAACATTCGCATATCGTGGTATCTTTCAAATTTGTGTAACAAAAATAAGAACCAGATAAGAGTTCCTCATCTGATTCTTATTATCTCATTTCAGGTGTCCTTTTGTATGGACACCCTGCTTTGCATTTTTAACGCTGCATCTTAGTATCTTTTTCTTTTCAGCACGGTTACAACCGCCCCTGCTGCCAGTATCATCAGTGCAAATGCTCCTGCGATCGGTGCAGTATCTCCGGTCTTGACTGCTCCGTTAGCGGATGTGCCATTTCCTTTGCCCGATCCATTTCCATTACCTGCTGTATTTCCATTATTCTGACCATTGTTGGAATTACCGTTCTGGTTATCCTTTCCATCATCAGACTTGGATTTTACAACCAGGTTGTTGATTGCATCATGAATCGCATCTGCATAAGCATCTACTTCTGCCTGCTTGGACAATGGCTGATTTCTGTCGACCTTGGCGATCGCATCTTTCAGTGTCTTCACAGTTGCATCTGTATAAATACTCAGATCAGCCGGTACTTTTGCAAGTGCTTCATCCACTTTCGTGTAATCTGCCTTGATCATTTTCAGTGCTGCCTGTGCATTTTCAAATCTTGCTTTTGCTGCCTGGAACTCATCTGCTGATACATTTCCTGTACTGCTGTCCAGTGCCATCAGTGCATCGTAAGCTTCCTTATATTCTGTATAAGTCTCTTCTGTGTAATCTCCTGCTTCAGACTTGAACTGAATCTTATCTCTGTAAGCATCCATATCTGTTGCTCTTAATACAAGACCATCGATTGCATTGCGGATAGACTGTACTGCTTCTGCAATCTGTTCTGCTGTACCGGATGTCTTCAATGCATTCATGTTATCCGCATTTACAGTTGCTGCCAGAACTGTATAGGAATCTGTTGTATAATTAGCTGCTTCATATTTTGCTGCATCACTTAATGCTGTATTCAGTTCCACGATGCTGATAAGATTTGCTTTCGCATCCTGCATAGCACGGATATTGGCATCTGCCTTTGTCTCATCATCAATCTGGCTTTCAGCCTGTGCGATAGCTGCTTTCAGGACTGCATAGCTGTCGCTTGTGTAATTTTCCGCATTGACTTTCTTCATCTCATCAATGACTGTCTGTACTGCGGATGTATCTTTCAGTACAAGTGCTGCTTCTGCTGCCTGCAGAGCTGTCTTTGCTTCCTGTACACTTTCTGTTGTTCCATTTGCAAGAACAGCATTTGCTGCATCCAGTGCATCACTGTAATTCTTCCAGCTTGCTGCTGTATACTTCTTTTCATTTCCCTCATGCCGTTCATTGCATTCTGCGATCACGCTCTTCAGACTTCTCACATCAACTAATGCTGTAATACTGTCTGTATAAGCTGCTTTCTTTGCTGCGATCTCTGTCGGATTAACTCTTGTAGTATTATCTGCTTCGATCAGATCACTCAGAGCTTTCTTTGCATCGGTATATGCTTTGGCAGATGCTGTCGTATAATCATCTGCATTATACTCAACTCCTGCCTGAAGCTCCAGTTCAGCAAGTTCTCTTTCTACTTTTGAATACTCAAGAGCTGCTTCTTTTTCTTCAATCTGAGTCTTCAGCTTTTCTGCTGTATCCTGGGAAAGATTATCTGTATCTTCCAGTGCTGCCACAATCTTATTGAGTACATTTTCATATGCTGTAAATGTCTTGGCTGTATAAACTTCAACCTCTCCGTCTTTCTGGCTCTTCTTCTCTGCAACTGCCCTGCGAAGTGCCTCAAGAACTGTAGCATTTGCTTTTACTTTTGCCTTACTGCATGCAGTCTTCAATGCACCTGCTGCTGTATCAACTGTATCCTGTGTAGCATACTCATTCGTTTTCAGTTCTTCAGCAACTGCTCTCGCTTTATCTACTGCTGCTTTAGAATCTGTTGTCCAGTTTGCTGCATCACTGCTTCCTGTTGCCGCAATCGCCTCATTCAGCTTTGTCTTGTCAACTGTAGCTGCTGCCTTACTGCTTGTCTTGATCATTGAAATTTCCGGAATATTTTCACCCCAGGTTACTGTTACATCCAAAATTCTTTTATCTGAAGCTACAGCAAATTCATTGATTGCCTGGCTCAGTTTACCAAGTGTAACTGCCTGGATATTACTTCCATCTTCATTTGCAATTCTTGCAGTTACAACTGCATCAGATGCTGCTCCATTCTGGATCATACGGATCGTTCTCTTTGCCTCCAGATCAGAAATGCGATAAGTAAATGATCCATTTGCTTCTGACGGCTTGTATACCGTACGGTAATCTTCTTCAAATACATTGGAAGGTACTTTTCCTTTTTCTTCGATCACGGTCGATACGATATCTCGATTTGACTCTGTAGAGATATAGGCTCCACCATTGATCTGGATCTCATAGAAATCAACCCATCTGTAACTGTATGTCTTAAGCGGTACAACTCTTAAGTAACGTCCGCTTACATTCAGCCCTGTCTGCTCTGCATACATATTTCCAGGATTCTCACTGTCATGTGTCAGAGCTGCATAATCTTTTGCTGTATCTGTATTGGCTGTATTCTCGAAAGAATTATTTCCTACAGTCAGCACTGTTGTCCAGTTTGCTGCATCAGGATCATTTGCTACTTCAAATTTTGCATAACGCAGGAAATCAAGGCTTGTCTCTTTTACATAGTAACGGATGGACTTGAAGTCGATCGTCTGTCCAAGGTCAAACACGATCTTCTTTCCGCTATCCTGCACACCTGTGATCGTTCCATATGTTGTAAGGTCTCCGTCAAAAACATTATTGACGTTTCCGCTTCCACGCATATCACGGCTTGCATCGTTCTGTGCAAAATCACTGGTTACTGTCTTTTCACCAATAAATTCATACGTTACTGTGAAAGCATCCCAGCTTACATCCACTGCTGCATCTGTATCATTATAAAGTCTGATATAACGTGCATCGGCTGCCTGGGACGGATCTGTTACCTCTGTCCACTCTACCCCATTCATAGAAGTCTGTAACTTCAGTGAAGTTCCTGTCGGACTGGTAATTCCTGTCACCGCCTTGATATGTCCAAGATCGATTCCGATATACTTTCCGACTCCTACGCTTAAGGATGCTGCATTCAGTGATACAGTTCCTTCTGCTGCTGTTCCAAGGACCTCACAGTTCTGGATATTTGTAAATACGTTATCTTTTGTTCCTGTATTATTTACTCTTTCTGTTACCGTAAATTCTGAGAATCTCGCCCAAGTCTGTCGATATTCCAGATTGCGGATACGGATATACTGTGCAGAAAGTCCGTTTAATTCAATATCCAGTACATCAGTTCCTGAAGTTGTTCCTGTATGGGATTCATATCCCGGAACGGCTGTCCAGCTCGTTCCATCTACAGATGTCTCAACTGTATATTTTACAAACTTATCACCATTGGACGGTGATCCTACTGCGATATGTACACTTTCCAATGTTGCAACCTTTCCAAGATTGTATCCAAGGAAATCATCTACATTTACAGCATCACCAGTACCTGTATTAAACCAGATAAATGTACTGTCATTTCCGTCACGAAGGAGTGATTCTGATCCCTGGTAAACACTCCAGCGATCCGGCTTCATTAATGTATAACTGAGTTCGCTGTCGTCTCCGTCATCTGTATTCTCATCTTTGTTGATCGTGATCTCATTAACCTGCAGCCATGCATCTGCTGCATTGTCTGCTGTTGCGATCAGGCGGATACCCATTGCTTCAAAATCTTCCGGAAGATTTTCTTTTGCAACACTTACTTCCTGGTTCTGGTTTCTGACACCTGCAAAACTATTGTTCATGCCTGTAAGCTCCAGATCTTTCCAGGTCTTTCCATCGGTTGTGTACTGCAGCTTTGCCTGATCCATATGATCTTTTCCTGCTCCAAGAAGGAACCGGATATCATTGATCTTGATTGCCTTACTGTAACTTACTCCGATATAGGTACCTGTTGTAATCTTATTCGGTGTCTTATAAATCGCACTTGTGCTGTCATCTCCGTCAAATAAGTTATCCGCAGAGCCTGTCGGTGTGTCTGTACGGCTTGTGATGTATTTACGGATCACTTTGTCCGGATTCAGGGCAAGTTCTGCTTTGCCTGATACATATTCAGCCAGTTTTTTAATAAACGGAACAATATGCTGTACTCCGACTTCTGCGACTTCCTGATAATTTACATACAGGAAATCATGCGTCTTGGACTGTGCGAATGCCGTTTCTCCTTCTGTATTGTATTCCACAACTGCGGATACATCTCCGTTCAGAGAACTCTTTACTCCATTCAGGTATGCAATCGCTGCATCTGTTGTATCTTTCCAACAATCCAGCCAGTAAACAATCTGATTTCTGATTGCCTCATTACCTGATTCTTTATACAATGCTGCTGCATCCTGAAGTGTCTGGAATTCCTGGATCAGATCATCCACATCTGCTTCTGTGACCGTTTCCGTTTCCAGTTTATCTTTAAATGCGTTGAGTTTTTCCTTCAGTTCTACTGACTCCTGAAGCTCAGTTACACGGCTGTCCATATTCTGATTGATCATATGCTTGGACAACTCTCTGAGTGCATCACTTGCTTCTGTCTCTACTGCCGAATTATGATCTACAAATGAAAATGCGTCTTCCCATGTCTGATCTGCATCGGCATCTGTATCCCAGATATTCCATGCATAGGATGCATTTGCAAAAATAGCTACTTTACTTGGCTCTGACTGCTGCATCGGGTTCAGCATGATTCCCTGAATCTTAGACGCATCAACACCACCATGAAGGAATGTGCTGTTACCACCCATGATCAGATGCTTATGTGAGTTATCTGAACAAGGCCAGTTGATCCACATGAAAGGACCTCTTCCTACATTATTTGTAAATGTAGTAGTAAAATTATTTGTAACCTCACCCCAGACACGTCCACCGGTCATAACGATCTGTACATTTTCCGGTACACTCTTCAGGGTCTGAAGTTCACTGGAACTTCCATTTCCCATATAATCATACGGAACGAACGGAAGTGTCATCTTCATATCAGGGTATTCCTGCTTCACCTCTGCCAGCCAGGTACTCATATCGTTCAGAAGTCTTACTTCATTTGCTGCTCCCGGATTTACAAAGTCATCCGCAAGAATCGCAATCTGACGTACTCCTGCATCAATTACCTGCTTAAACTTTGCTTTCAATTTTGCAAGATCTTCATTATAGTGTGCATCTGTATCAAAGCGGAAGTTATTTCCACTCGGAAATGGATGCAGGGCATACACAAATCTGCACTTGGAAGCATTTCCAGCTTCTGCAAGTGGTCTGATCTTACTCTCTAACTCTTCATCTGTATAGAGTTCATCCCAGTTTGCTCTGTGTTTCGGATCATCCTTTGGTGCATAGAAATAAGCATTTAACTTATAGTATCCCCCCCATGTCATCAGATTCACACGATCCTCTGTAGACCATGGATTTCCATAATATCCTTCAATAAATCCACGGCTTACAACATCTGCATAATCTTCAATCGTAAAATTTCTGATCGACAGGCTCTCTGTCTGTGCAAGTACATGATACAGTGTCGTCAGTCCATAAAAACTTGCATCTGTATCTTTTCCCAATACAGCAATCGTATTGTTGTCACTTTTCAGGAAATAGGAATCGGTATGATCAAATAATGAAGTATCTACATGATATCCATCTACGATCTGATCATCTACTGTTCCGTCCGATCCGTAAACTCCTACATAAATGTTCGTTGCACCACTCTTTTCTGCATCTGATTCTGTCACATTCAGACCTTTCAGTTCTGCAGTCTCTTTAAGTCGTGCTTTTGTTGCATCGTCAATATCCTCATCATAAATGACATTGACATTCTTTTTCAGGATGTAGCTTCCATCCTGATACGTCATTTCCTGAGGATTCGGATAAAGCTTATATGTAACTTCTTCCGCTTCCTCAGCCTTTGCCGGTATTGCAGTCATCGGCAGAACCATTGCCACCGCCAGCACTGCTGCAAGTACCTTTTGGACTCTTCTTCCTTTCATGATTCTTCCTCCCTTGCAAAATTTAATTTTATTTAACTATTAAATAAAATCACGCAAGTATACAAATCTATTATAACATTACAAGATTTTTTTTCCTTGTCATTACCGTTACTATTCTTCCTTATTTTTGTCTAATATGGAACTAAAAATCACCGGATTTTCAGATACTTCTCTTTAAAATCCGGTGGTTTTCTCCATCTTGAAACTATTCTTTTAATATTCAAATACAGCAACGCCATAAGCAGGGAGCGGATATGCAAAAGAATATTTCTGACCGTCGCACTCTTTCTTCACCGGCTTATAGATCTCGGTTCTCTTTTCTCCGGAACCTCCATACTCTTTCTCGTCGCTGTTCAGTACCAGCTTACACTGCCTCTTCGTCGGCACTCCAACCCGGTAATCTTCTCTTGCTACCGGAGTAAAGTTGCACACAAATAAAAGATTCTTTTTCTTTCCCTTTGAATGTCTGACAAAACTGAAGATACTTCTGAAAATATCATCTTTATTGATCCATTCAAATCCGGCCGGATCATTATCCAGCTCATACAGTGCAGGATTCTTCTTATATAAATGCAGAAGATCTCTGTACCAGTTCTGGATCTGCTGATGTGGTTCTTCTGAAAGAAGGAACCAGTCCAGTTCTCTCTCCTCGCTCCACTCACGCAGTTGTGCAAACTCCTGTCCCATAAAAAGAAGCTTCTTTCCCGGATGTCCTGTCATAAATGCATATGCTGCCTTGAGATTGGCATATTTGTCAAAGCCTTCTCCCGGCATCTTATTCAGCATGGAGCATTTCAGATGAACGACTTCATCATGCGAAAGAACAAGGATATAGTTCTCCGAATATGCATACTCCATGGAAAATGTCATCATATGATGTGCATTTTTCCTGAAATACGGATCCAGCTTCATATACTCTGTAAAATCATGCATCCATCCCATATTCCACTTCAGGCTGAATCCCAGTCCGTCATCCTCCGGGTTTCCTGTAACCTTTGGCCATGCAGTGGATTCTTCTGCGATCATCATCGTCCCCGGATTTCTTCCAAGTACAACAGAATTAAGATGCTTGAAAAACTCAATCGCCTCAAGATTCTGATTTCCACCATACTTGTTTGGAACCCACTGTCCGTCCTGCTTTCCATAATCAAGATAAAGCATGGATGCCACTGCATCGACACGCAGTCCGTCCACATGGAAATGCTCGATCCAGAACAATGCATTTGCAATCAGGAAATTCCGTACCTGCGGCTTTTCATAATCAAAGATCTTCGTTCCCCAGTCAGGATGCTCTCCCTTTCTCGGATCTGCATACTCAAAAGTCGGTGTTCCGTCAAAATCAGCCAGTCCGTGAGCATCCTTCGGGAAATGTGCCGGAACCCAGTCAAGAATCACACCAATCCCATTCCGGTGCAGATAATTGATCATATAAGCGAAATCTTCCGGTGTTCCATATCTGGAAGTCGGTGCAAAATAACCAGTTACCTGATATCCCCATGAGCCATCAAATGGATGCTCCGCGATTCCCATCAGTTCTACATGCGTATACCCCATCTTTTTTACATATTTTGTAATCGCTTCTGCAAATTCACGATAAGTATAAAATCCCTCATCTTCCCTTCCCGGATGCCTCATCCAGGAACCCATATGCACTTCATAGATGGATAACGGATTTTCTTTATTATCCCATTTTTTTCTGCTTTCCATCCAACGGTCATCCGTCCATTTTAAATGAGAAATGTCCGTAATCCTGGAAGCAGTTCCCGGCCGAAGTTCTGCATAATTGGCAAATGGATCTGCCTTATAGATCAGCTCTCCGCTCTGTGTCTCAATACAGTATTTGTACATCTGTCCGTCTTTCGCTTCCGGTACAAAAACTGTATAGATTCCTAATGGCTCCTGCCGCTCCATCCTGTCCGCTGCAGCATCCCATCCATTAAACTCTCCGATCACTGAAACACTCTTTGCATGTGGAGCCCATACTGCGAAATAAACACCCTTTTTGCCTGCTGTCACTTCATGTGCACCAAGCTTCTTATAAATCTCATAATGATTCCCCTGCCCGAAAAGGTAGTGATCCAGTTCTCCTATCTCATAAGGCTGCAGTTTTTTCACTGCCTTCTTCTTTGTAACCATAAATCCACCTCACTGCTCGAATTCTTTCATTGCTTGGGATTTTGCTCCCAACATCATAGCATCATTATACTTGATGTACCTGAAAAAAGAAAGAGAAAACATATTTTTGCACAAAAATAGACAGCCTTTCCCAAGACTGTCTATTAATTCTGACTAAATTTTGTCGTTAAATGTTGAAATCTCGTTCGGAAAGAATAATTCTGTCCGACGAATCTGTATTTCTTCCGAATACTCTCTTCACCAGCTTCTTGGCTGAAGCTTTCTGTGAATGTGCGATTGCCTTATCCATTACTTCTTTTACTTCCGCAACAGTTACTGAATGATCTTCTCTCTGAAGAGAATCAATGCAACTGTAAAGAGCAAGAATACCCATTTCATCAATCTTGTAACCATTCTCCTGGGCATAAGTCTGACCAAATGTTACAAGCTCATCATTAATGAAGATCGGCACTTCCAGACGGGAAGTAAACTTTCTCCTGAACTCACGGTTGGAGGAAAGCAGACGATCTAACGGCTTTCTCTGTTCCTCAAGCACGATCAGAAGTTCTCCTGTATCACGCTCCATTGCCCTGTTCAGCTTGGCGACTGTCTTTTCATTCATCTTTCCTGCTTTTTCAATGATCAAAGCACCACCGTATAATTTATCGAAAATATCTCCGATCTTTTTCTTATTCAGGGACTCTCCTGTCACGATTGCTACCTTACCCTGACGGATCTCTCTCTGCTTCTGGATTGCTTTAACTACATCTACTGCAAGAACAGTCTTGCCATTTCCTTTATCTCCAATAATCAGGAGATTTCCTGTCTTCGACGTTCCCTTCCGGTTTGTACAGTTCTTATCCTGCTCCAGAACATCTACTAACTGTTCGCTCATGCCACGCACAGGAACAAAATAAGAGAATAATTTCTTCTGTTCTTCTGTCAGGCCGGCTCTTGTACCGATTCCGCTCTGAGTTTCCAGATCATATCTTCCATGTACTACAAATCCTGTATCCATGGATAATGCATCTGAAATTTCATCCAGTGGCAACGGAGAAGTCTTACCTGTAGCGATCAGCTTTGCAGTTTCCTTTCTGCTCAACGGTGTCGTAGCCGACATGATATCAATTCCATCATCTTCGTCCGGAATCTCCCGATCATCCGGCTCTTCACTGTGCTTCGGATCTACCTTGAATTCATCTTCAAAATCAGGTGCATCTTCCTCGTCCGGTTCTTCGTCCGGTTCTTCTTCGTCTTCATAGTAGAATTCCTCATCATCTGCTAACTCATCATCATCCGATTCTTCATAATAAGCTTCATCGTCATCTTCATATTCGTCATCATAGATTTCATCTTCATACTCATCTTCATCATAGGATGTATATTCATCTTCTGAATCGTCGTCTTCGTAAGATTCATACTCATCTTCTTCTGAATCGTCGTCTTCGTAAGATTCATACTCATCTTCTTCTGAATCGTCATCTTCGTAAGATTCATACTCATCCTCTTCTGAATCGTCATCTTCGTAAGATTCATACTCATCTTCTTCTGAATCGTCGTCTTCATAGGACTCGTACTCATCCTCTTCATCCTCTGACTCTAAGAAGTCTTCATCTTCAAATAAATCTTCGTCTTCCTCCGGCAGATCATCTAAACGGAGAGATTCTGTCACTTCTCCCATATTTTCATGCGGTTCTTCCGGTGCTTTTTCTATCTCTTTTTCTTCTGGCAAAGACTCCTCTGCCGGAACTGCACCTTCAATTTCATCAATCAGCCGCTGAATATCAGGAGACAGGATTGGAGTATCTTCCGTAACCTCGTCTTCCGGCTCTTCTTCGTATATTTCCTCAGCATCCGCCTCAACGACATCTTCTGCTGATTCTTCAATCGGCTCTTCCTCGGCATCTTCTAATATATCTTCTGCTTCGTCTTCGTCCGGTTCTTCCTCGTACGTTTCTTCTACCGACTCATCATATACTTCTTCCTCGGCATCCTCAAGCAACGCCTCTGCTTCTTCCGAATCCCAGTCAGATAAAATCTCTTCAAAACTCAGCTCCTCTGCATCCGCTTCTTCAAAGGATTCTGTATCATCTTCCCAATCCTCAGCAGGTGAATCCTCCAGGAAGTCTTCCGCTTCTTCCATATCGAAGATCTCTTCTTCCGGTTCAGCCGGTTCTGCATCAGCAATTTTTTGCAGTTCTTCTTCTATTGTCCCTGTCTGTGTTTCTTCAATCGGCTCTGCCTCTTCGACTTCTTCCGCCTCTTCTTCAACCGGCTCTGCCTCTTCAACTTCTTCCGGCAGCTCTTCTGCCACCAGATCTTCAAGATCCAGCTCTTCTGCGTCATCTTCCGTAATATCTGTTGTGATTTCTACAGGGATCCGCTCTGTCTTATCTGCCGCTTCTTCTGATACTTCTCCAGGAATAAGTTCCTTCATTCCGATTGGCACATCACCTGTATGCTTTTCCTGTGAAATCTGATTTACCATATCAAGATCCACGACCGACTCAATATCACCGATCGCACTCTCAAGATCAGAAATATCCGGCTCTTCATCCTCTGCCGCAGATACTTCCGGCTTGCGATGCAGTAACTGCTCCAATGCCTCATCCAGCCGCATTGTATCACCGATCTTTTTCTTTTCCGGCTTACGGACTGGTTTCTCTGAACTTTCTTCTTTTCCTGTATCCTGCTGTCCAATACTCTCAGGAATATCCTCAACCGGCTCTTCTGAAACAGCCTCTGAATGCTCCGTTGCTGCTTCATCCAAATGATCTTCCGGCTCTTCATTTTCTGCAACATACGTCTCAAGATCCGGAATCTCTTCCGTCTCACCGCCATTTTTTTCAAATCTGCGATTATACTTTTCCTGCTGCGAAGGTGTCAGTGGCTTATACTGCATCTTCAATTCCATTGCTTTATATACATATTTGCCTTCACTGAACCACAGGATCAGATCATCACATTCTTCCAGACATTCTGCCGTCATACCTGCTTCCTGATAAAGCTTTGCAAGTTCAAACGCCCATTCTTCAATATATTCTGCCTTCTTAAACTCTTCCAGTGCTTCAATCTGCTGCTCTAACGGAGCCCGCTGTGCCCGTAAGATCTGGTATCTCAGAATATGTCTGTTCGGATCTTTTGGTGCTAACTGCACAAACTCATCATAAAAATCTATTGCTTCATCTACATTCCCCGTCTTCAGTGCAAGAGAACTCAGACGATACAATACCTTCCGGCTTCCTTCTGCCCGATGATAAGCAATCTGCAAAATATCATAGCTTTTCTGATATTCACCGGTCTTTTCATAAATATCACTTACATTCGCAAGCATCATGGCATTGCGAACCCTTCTCCAGTCAATGGAGTCAGCAATCTCCTTTGCTTCCCCGTATTCTTCATTTTGCATAAGCTCTATCATTCGCTCTGACAGTTGCTTATATTCATATTTGTCCACCGCATTCACCTCATTATATTAATGTTTATTCGGTAACTCAAGATCTCTTCATGTCAATTTAACATAAGGCGATACTCTTTCATTAGTGTACCATACCATCTTCCCAATGTCAAAAAAATGCACCTCCAACTACCCTTGAAGATGCATTTTTTATAATATTTAATTTTCTCATTATTTTTATTTTATATTCTGGATCGAAGGTAAATCCTGATACGATTCCTGTAAGACCATTTTTCTTTTACAGCTACTGTTCCATGTTCCTTTACACATCGTTCAGTTCTGTATGTGGTAACTTTATTCAATATATCTGCAACTGCTTTATCTTTTTATTATGAATCTGGTCTTGTATTCTCTCCGTTCCATTTATTTTCATTCTTAATTTTTACCAGATCTGCGAATTAACTTTTGCTCAGGTCTCTTTCTTCACAGGAACCTGCAATCGCCGTACCACTGACATATTGATGAAATTCTGAAACTATACTGTCCATTGGTCCAACCTCCTGTTATCCGTTATTTTTAATCTAATCAGGCATCCGCTTCTTGTACCTTCTTAGTTAAATATCTTTTTTTGATGGTTTTATCTTAACACCCGGGCTTCTATTTGTCAATATATTTATCCGTTTTTTTCGTATTTTTTATTTATTTTTGTTTTTATATATAATTGTTTGAATTTTCAGTTAATTCGTTCTTGCATATCTACGCCTTAATCCTCTGCTGTCAGCTTTTCTTTTACTTTCAAAATTCTTCTGACCGATTCATCAATTCTTTCTTCTGTTAAAGTTCCATTCTGAACAGCCTCTAAAATTCCCTGATATGCCTCCTGAAAATTTTCCGGCATCAAAAGCATATCCCCACCAGCCTCTATAACTTTAACCGAGACCTCTGCCGAAGAATAATGCTGTGAAATTGCCCCCATATTCAATGCATCCGTAATTACAATTCCATCAAATCCCATTTTTTCTCTTAATACATCCGTAATCATAATTTTAGACAGGGAAGAAGGCGTATTGTCTCCTGTCACATTCGGTACTGAAATATGCCCTGCCATAATAATGGCAATATGATTTTCAATGGCATTCTGAAAAGGAACCAGTTCCTGCTGCTCCAGTTCTTCCAACGACTTGTCTGTATAAGCATATCCCTCATGTGTATCTCCGGCTGTTGCCCCATGCCCCGGGAAATGCTTGATTACTCCATACACATTTTCCTCATGCAGCCCATCCAGTACTTTTTGCGACAACGCAGCAACTTTTGCACTGTCATTTCCGAATGATCTTTTTTTAACAACTGTATTTTCCGGGTTAGTAAGAACATCCCCTACCGGTGCATAATCCAGATTGAAACCTAATTCTGCCAGATAATTGCCAATCGTCTGTCCTATTTCGTAAGCTCTTTCCTCATCTGTAACTTCGCACATATCTTCAACAACAGAAACATTCGAGATTCCGCTGCCTGCAACTCTTGCTACAGTTCCACCTTCTTCATCTACACTCAGAAAAATCGGGATTCCACTCTGCTCTGTACTGTACGACTGCGTAGTGTGAAGCATATCTGATAATTGTTGTCTGTCCTCGATATTCCCTGCAAAATAAATCATGCCACCAACCGGATACTGTTCCAGGCATCTTTTTGTCGTGTCTCCCGCTGCCGTTACCTTTCCCATTCCGGTCAATGCTTCCGGCGTAATGATAAATAACTGAGCCACTTTTTCTTCCAATGTCATCCCGGAAATTTTTTCTTCTACCCAGTCAGGCTTCTTCTGTTCCTTTTTATCGGTTGTAGTCTGCTCCACTTTTTCCGTCTTCCCAGCGTATTTTCCGGTTGGGGAAGATTCTTTCATATTCACAAATTTAATACACAATATTAATAGAAAGGCTGCAGCCAGCAGAAAACTTCCGCCGACCACAGCAATAATTTTTTTACTCTTCATATTTAATTCCTGAAATTAACAAATTTCCGCACCTGCAGGCATCTCTTTCTCCGGTGTCATCAGTGCAAGATTTCCATCTGCATCTTCAGCACAGAGCAACATTCCCTCTGAAAGAACTCCGGCAAGCTTCGCAGGTTTCAGGTTGACGAGAACCATAACCTTCTTTCCTACCATCTCTTCCGGCGTATAATATGCCTTAATTCCTGATACGATCTGCTTTACCTGACTTCCGATCTTTACCTGGGAGCATAAAAGTTTTTTCGACTTTTTGACTGCTTCGCAGGCGATGATCTCTCCTACCTGGAACTGCATTGCACCAAACTGCTCGAATGTGATCTCTTCTTTTGGCTCAAGATCAATGACTGCTTCTTCTTTCTTTTCTTCTTTTTTCGGATGAAGTTCCTCTACTTTTTTCAGAATTTCTTCCAGATCCATTCTCTGGAACAGAATTTCCGGTTTTTCTGTCACATGACCATTTCCAAGCTGCTCAAGGATCTTTTTGCTTGTAGATGGCATATATGGCTCAAGAAGTCTTGCACCCTCTGAAATACCCTGGATCAGATTCCATAATACAGTAGACAGACGATCTTTCTTTGACTCATCTTTTCCAAGTACCCATGGTGTAGTCTCATCAATATATTTGTTGCAGCGTTTAAACAGATTGAAGATTTCTGTGATCGCATCTGCCACACGCAGATCTTTCATCTTTTCAGCTACTGCCTTTGCAGTATTCTCTACGACTGCCTTCAGGTCAGCATCCACTTCTTCTGCCACGCCTGTATCTGTCACTGTTCCGCCAAAATACTTATTTGTCATGGAAATTGTACGGTTTACAAGGTTTCCAAGCGTATTGGCAAGATCTGAGTTCATACGCTCTACCATCAGCTCCCAGGAAATCACTCCATCGTTCTCAAACGGCATCTCATGGAGTACAAAGTAACGAACCGCATCCACTCCAAAGAAATCAACCAGCTCATCCGCATAAAGCACATTTCCTTTAGACTTGCTCATCTTTCCGTCTCCCTGAAGCAGCCACGGATGTCCAAATACCTGCTTTGGAAGTGGAAGATCC
>ENA-OPBE01001215-OPBE01001215.1-human-gut-metagenome-genome-assembly--contig:-NODE-1215-length-23126-cov-2.276928_pt1 | contig 23126 bp, 46 predicted proteins | sample MGYA00241066_ERZ501448 | MGnify/ENA primary metagenome ERZ501448 (study PRJEB25962, sample SAMEA2042585) | human gut metagenome | biome: human gut; feature: human-associated habitat; material: faeces...
GGGAAGAGTTCGTTATTCGTCTGTTGAGAGATAAGCCAAGCATGACACAACTCAATCGTACATTGGCATCTGTTGCACAGCAGGTACAAAATCGTGATGAGAGTAAGTGGATGTTTGATTTTGATGTAGATGATAATTTATTGGCATTGGAATTTGTTCACGACATAGCCAAATATAATATTGCATTTGAACAGATTGAAACATATAAAACTCCACATGGCTATGCAATTATTGTTCCGCATAGATTCGACACAAGAGAGCTTATGAATAACTGGAAAGATTATGATATTACATTGATAAAAGATGAGTTATTGTTTTTGGATATGATAATAAATGAGTAATATTTCGTTGATATACCAAAAATTGAGGTGAATTTGAATGAAGAAATTGAAAATTGAAATTCCGTCTGGTGCAAATGAAATTATCCATAGTCTACAAAATAATGGATATGAAGCTTTCTTAGTTGGAGGATGCGTGAGAGATAGTATTCTTAACAGACCGATTCATGATTATGATATTACAACATCTGCTACACCAGATGAGATGATGGAAGTATTTAAGGATAAAAGAATTATTGAAACTGGATTGCAACATGGAACTATCACAATTTTAATTGATGGTGAAGCATATGAATGTACCACTTACAGAATTGATGGTAATTACTCGGATAGTCGTAGACCTGATAGTGTAACATTTACACAAAGTCTTGAAGAAGATTTAAAACGTAGAGATTTTACAATTAATGCGATGGCATACAATGATGAAGTTGGTCTTGTAGATCCGTTTAATGGAATGGAAGATATTAAATACCACAAGATTAGATGTGTTGGCAGAGCGAAAGATAGATTTTCAGAAGACGCTTTAAGAATTTTACGTGCCATTCGGTTTGCTTCACAGCTAGGATTTGTGCTTGAACCTGATACAGATTGGAATATCTCTAAAATGTATAAGAATTTGGAGAATATATCTATTGAGAGAATCAATAGTGAGTTCTGTAAAATTGCTGTATCAAGCGATTTCTGCGTACAAATGGTTTTATATCACGAAGTATTTTCGTTATTTATCCCTGAAATCAAATCTATGATTAAATTTCCACAAAATAATCCTTATCATGTCTATGATGTATGGAATCATACTGTACATGCAATAGAATATTGTGAATCCGATGATTTAGTAACAAGATTAGCAGTATTCTTTCATGATATTGGAAAGCCACATTGTTATCAAGATAGCGAGGACGGTATTAGACATTTCAAAGGTCACGGAAGAGTCAGTGCTGATATGACTGATGAAATAATGAAGCGATTAAGATTTGACAATGATACAAGAGAGAAGGTCATTGAATTAGTCTATTATCATGATGCCACTTTTGAAGTTGGGAAGAAATATGTCAAGAGATGGCTTAATAAAATCGGAGAAGAACAGTTCAGAAGATTATTAAATGTCCGTAGAGCTGATATTAAAGCACAAGCAGACATGAATCGGGGAACAAGATTGCAAAAGATTGATAACATTGGATATATTTTAGAAGAAGTCTTACAGGATGATGAATGTTTTTCTCTAAAGGATTTAGCGGTTAATGGTGAGGATGTAATGGATACAATGCTCATTAAAAGCGGAAAAGAAGTTGGCTACTGGCTCAATGAAATCTTAACTCGTGTAATAGATGGAAGATTAAAAAATGATAGAGAAAATCTTATTTATTGGATGACTGGTGTTACAGATGGTTGGATTAAATATTAAAGGAGTGACTATGTACGAAAAATTAAGAGAATATATAGAAGAATCAAACAATATTGTTTTCTTTGGTGGAGCAGGTGTATCTACTGAAAGTGGTATTCCCGACTTCCGTTCAAAGGATGGATTATATAATCAACATGACGTTCAGTTTGATAAATACGAACCAGAATATCTTCTGAGTAGAGAATGTTTATATAATAACCCAAAGGTATTTTATGAGTTCTATCGTCAGAAGATGGACACAAGAAATATTGAGCCAAACATTACTCATAAGGTACTTGCTAAGATGGAAGAAATGGGTAAGCTGAAGGCTATTGTTACACAGAACATTGATGGATTACATCAGAAAGCTGGCAGTAAGAATGTGTTTGAAATTCATGGAACTACACAGAGGAACTATTGTAGTAAATGCAAAATGGAATATCATTCTGATTTCTTGTTTAATACCAAAGAGTCTATCCCAAAATGTGAATGTGGCGGTCTGATCAGACCTGATGTAACTTTATATGGAGAGAATCTTCCTAATGATGCAGTAAATGGAGCAATTAGAGCTATTCGAGATGCTGAAATGTTAATTATTGGTGGCACTTCATTAAAGGTTTATCCAGCAGCAAATTATATTTCATATTTTAGTGGTAGGCATTTGGTTGTTATCAATAGAGAAAAAATTCAAGTATTGTTGTATGGCGATACGGATCTGATGATTGTTGATTCGTTAGGCAATGTGTTTAGTGAGATTGATAAATGGATGTGAGGTGAAGCAAATGTATTTTAGCGATTTAGACAAAGTTGGATATCCAGTTGGTACATTCAAACTTGGTCAAAAAATATATCATATTAAGGACAAAGAACATAGATTCAAGTTTCATAAAAAGTGTGAATATTGTGAAAGTACAGGACGTGTATTGATAAAAGGTAAAGAATTTACCTGCCCTGCTTGTAAAGGCGAGTACATATATAAGGAGATAATTGAAAAGATTATTGATGATTATAATATAAGAATTGGTAGTATCATTAGTCTTCAAAATAAGAAAAGTACTTATGAATATTATGCCACTAATTCAGCGGGTTATGGTTTGCAAATCAATAGATGTGATGATGGTAGTAATACATATTTTGGAACAAAAGAGGAAGCTCAAGAGGCTTGTGAAAAGTTTAATAAAGAACATAATGTTGATTTATATTTAGAGGAATATAATCGTGCAAGTGTTAAACAAAGTATAAGAGAAGGATTCTAAATGAGGTAAGAGTGTGAAATTAAAGGATAAAATACGAGATAAATTAAGACATTGGTTATTAGAGGATGATTTGTTTCAAGTGGAAGCAGCTAAAAAATCATATAATGATGCAGTAAGAAAATGTGAATACGCCAATGTTCAACTATCTGACGCAGCCGTTACATATAAAAATTCTCATAAATTAGTTGATGATTGTCATAAAATGATAAACTCGATGATAGACGTTGGAACTGATGTTGGTTTTTGTTCTGACGACCATTCTTGGGCGGTTGTATGTATAAAAGGTCGCCCTGAATATGTGAAGTTTATTTCATTATCACATAGAGATGCATATGCTGTACTTGATTTTTTAAAGCGTTTCAGATATTCAAACAGAGTGATTGATTCACCTTTTGCATTTAGAGATATGGTTGACCATTGTATTATGGAGAATCCATTTGGAAAGTAAAGTGAGGTGAAAGAATAATTGGAGTGGATTAAGTGTATCGAAGGGCAAATGCCAGAAGATGATAAAAGATATGAAGGCAAGAAAGTAATTAATGTACTTGTTACTACGAATAGAGGCATGGTAACAAAAGTGCAAAGACAATGCTATGATGGAACATGGTTTTGGGGAAGAATTAATGGTGGTATGAGAGCATGGATGCCATTACCTGAACCATACAGAGAATAAAAGAGGTGAAATGAATGACAAATGAATTTACATTATATGGAGTAATGGATAAATCAACAGGTAAATTAGTAAGTAATCTTACAAATCCAAGACATAAATATTGGGAAACAAGAAAAACTGCTGAGAATGCAGTTAGAAAATTTATGTCAAGACGTTATAATGCTGATAGACAACTAGAAGTTGTAGAAATTCAATGTAAAATAAAGGTGATGAACGAGGTGAATTATGGGAAAGATTGTTGAAGAATATACAAGTAAATATGATGTTGGCGATGTAGTAATTTTTAAAACAAAAGATTGTTTGTTATTGGGAATTATAGAAGGATATTATATTGATCATAATTGTGATAATTCTTTCTGGTATGATATTAGAACCAATAAAACAAATGTTTATACATATTCCAATAAAGGAGATATTGCAGAATGGGAAATTATTGGGAAAATTGAAGGGTTTTTAAAGGATAAATGCTTTAATGAAATAATCAAATTGTAATATCAAACTTTTCTATTCAAGGCTGATCAGCCAAAAATTTCCAAATAAAAGTAACAAGAAATATTTTTTTCATAGGGTGGTGAGGAATGACTTTAGGAGAATTGTTAGAGGTTTATAATAAAGGGTTTTATATTCTATCTGATGGAAAACACCAATTGGATATATTTGATGATAAATATAAAACATATACAGTAAAAAGTTTTTCTATCTATCGTTATAAAGAAATAAGGATAGTTCTTGAAAATGGCGATTCTGTCAATAATCCAAAAACAAATAAAATCTAAAAAGAAAGGAAAAATAGTCTTCGAGGATAAGGGTGCGCACCACTATGGTATAAGACTATTAAAGGATTACGAGTATTAAGTCTGTGCGGTGGAGTTGAAACAGGACTCTACGCATTACAGAAATTAGGTATTCCAATAGAGGAATATCATACATATGAAATTTTGCCAGAAGCCATAACAGTTTCTCAGTACCATTTTCCGTTTGTAGTACATCATGGCGATTTATATGAAGCGGATTTTGAACAGTTCAAAGGATTTGATTTACTGTTGGCAGGAACTTGTTGTCAGTCACTTTCAAGAGTACGAATTGAAAGTAAAGAGGTCAATAATGGTCTTGATGGTAAGTCAGGAATTTTCTTTAAAGCAATTGAGTGTCTTAGGGCAATTCAGCCCAAATATTTCATGTTTGAAAATGTAATACCAAGTAGTGACGAAAATCTGAAGACAATGACAGAATGCATTGGTGTAGAACCTATTTTGATTGATTCAGGAAAATTTTCTGCGCAGAGTCGTGAAAGATATTATTGGACAAACATACCATTAGGTAAATTACCTGATGAATCTCCATTAGTTTTAAAAGATATTATGGAGAATGGTGTAGATGAGAAATATTTCTATAAGAAAGATTTTGAAATCTTGGATATGAACAAACGTGTATGTGCCGAGTTAAAAGTTAATTCTATGGAAATGAATAGAAGAATTTATAATCCAGATTTTAAGTGTTGCACATTGACTTGTATAAATGGTGGATATCATGAAAAGAAAGTATTAGATAGTGGTAGACCACGAAAACTTACAGAAGTTGAAATGAAAGATTACAGGGATTACCTGATAATTTTACAAAAGTTCAGCTCAATGGTCGTTGGTTATCATACTCAAAAAGATGTAGTTTGATGGGCAATGGATGGAATGAACCTACTGTTGAATGGATCTTGAGTGGGTTAAGAGAATAAAAGAAAGGAGTAAGAGGTTTGGTATACCGAAAACGCAGCGTTTACTCCTAATACATAATGATTTACATGGGAAGTAAAAATCGGTTATCAAAACAAATAGTACCGATTATACAGAATTACATAGACAAGGGATGCAATGGTTATTTAGAACCATTCGTAGGTGGTGCAAATATTATTGATAAAATTGAATGTGACAATAAGATAGGAAGTGATATTGATAAATATGTAATCTCTGTGCTTATTGGTTTGCAGCAAGGAATTGAACCACCAAAAGAAGTATCGAAAGAATTTTATATTGATGTAAAAAATAATCCTGACAAGTATTCTGATTTTATAACAGGGTATATAGGATATGAACTTAGTTTTGGAGCAAAGTGGTTTGGGGGTTATGCAAAGCGTGATGATGCTAAACATCGTGGAGATATTTATTCTTACAAATCATGTATGAAGCAAGCTCCAAATCTTAAAGGTATCCATTTTAGAACAGCTTCATTTTTAGATTATTCTAATTTACATGGGTATGTAATATATTGTGATCCACCGTATAAAAATACAACAAAATATAAAACAGGTGAATTTCCATATGAACAATTTTATCAATGGTGTAGAGAAATGTCTAAAGATAATGTTGTCATTATAAGTGAATATTCAATGCCAGATGACTTTGATTGCATTTGGGAGAAACAAGTTAAGATTACATTTGATAGCAATAGAGAATGTAATAACATTAAGGATTTTAGAAGAGAAAAGTTGTTTATATATAAAAATAAAAATTCCAAGTAAAGCGGAATTTCTTGTGATGAAAGGAGAAAATATGTATCCAGAATACGATGATTTTTATGAGCCAAGTGAGGGCGAAATGTTTTTTGATGAAATGAAAGAAAAGTTCAGAGAGATTTTACGTGAAGATGTAAATTCTGAAATCAGTAGATTAACAAAAGAAAATGCAGAATTAGGACAAAAGGTTAAAGAGTATAATGATAAAAATTTAAATCTTTCTTGTAGAGAAAGAGATTTGCAGTACAAGATTGACAATTACAAGCGAGAGGTAGAGAAAGACTTTTACAATAAAACAATGGAAGAAGTTTTTGAGAAACTTTTAGAAGACTCAGAAGTGTGGTATGCAGAACGTGTTCCTCATGAGAAACCAAAATGTAATTTATGTAATGAGGAAAGAAAACTTATTGCAGTATATCCAAATGGTGAAACTGTAACCAAGGAGTGTGAATGTTCTCGACCAGCATATATTTATGAGCCAGTAATTTCATTGAATAAAGAGATTAAATTTCATAAGGCGTATAAGCCAAGATATAGTGATAAAAAGAAAGTCTATTTTACTAAAAATTACAAACCAAACAAGGATTATGCAGATGCATACGATTATTACAGTGAATTCAGAATAGAAAATATTTTTGATGATTTTAATGATGATGTAATTCTATATCACAATGGAAAAAGCTATGGAGAAAAAATTGCATTCAGAAGTAAAGATGCTTGTCAGAAATATTGTGATTGGCTTAATAAGGAGAATAAGTAAATGATAGTTGGTGTAAAAATATGTGAAGCGAAAGATACAATTAAGAAATATGAAGACCTTGGGTATAAGTTTGTTAGTGAAGAAAATGTAGGTGAAGGATATTTAAAACTTATATTCAGAGGTTCAATTGTTCCAGAAGAGAATAATATAACAGATATTCAATTCCATGAGGGCGATTTTATAGAAAATAAGGATGGGAAAATTGGATATATTTCATCCATTTGTCATTGTGATGAGTGTAAAAAACGTGGATTTTTTGAACCAACTATTACATATCTTGATGGAACACCAGATTACATTAGCAATTATTCTGTTAAAACTATTTCGTCTGATTATAAACAGATTGGGATCCAGAAGTTTTCAACAGAAGATATATTGAGAAATAAAATAGCTGCACTTGAGAAAGAGAATAAAGAATTAAAGGAAAAAGTAAATTATTTTATTAATAGAAACGAACTATTAAGGTTGTATATAGGAAGGAATGATAAGTAAATGGCATATATAAAACAATATTGGCAGAATAAAGAACAAAGAGCGACAATTGCTCGTGAACACACAAAAGAGATGCGGAATAAATATGGTCGTTGTATTCAAACTTCAATTTTGGGTACAAAAATTTATGATACAAATTCATTTAATAGGGATTTTGAAGAGAATATCGAAGATAAAGATACCAAGATTATTGTAGAGGATATTGATAGTGTAGGTGCTGTAATGAAATACGGCAATCCAAGTACAGCAGTTCTTAATTTTTCTTCATATAAAAATCCAGGTGGAATGTTTTTAAATGGTAGTAAGGCACAGGAAGAGTGCTTATGTCACGAATCATTCTTATACAATGTGTTGAGTCAGTTTGTATTAAAGTTTTATGATTGGAATAATCGACATAAGAATAAGGCTTTATATTTGAATAGAGGATTATTTTCTCCCGGTGTTTGGTTCTTTAGAGAGAATAGCCATGTAGAGTGTAGTGTTATTACTTGTGCTGCTCCAAATAAGTCGGCTGCTCAGAAATATCAGAACGTGTCAGACGAAGAGAATACTAAAGCATTAAGAAGTCGAATTAAATTTGTTCTTAATATGGCGAAAGACAACAATGTGAGCACTCTTATTTTAGGAGCTTATGGATGTGGAGTATTTGGGCAAGACGCAACAGAAGTAGCGAATATATTTAAAGAATATTTAACTACTACTCATAAATGCTTCGATACTGTTGTATTTGCTGTTCCAAATGGCAGAGATGGTAACTATGAGAAGTTTGTAAAAGTATTTTAATAAAGGAGGACGAATAAATGAGTATATGGATAAGTACAAAGGATCAAATGCCACCAATAAACGAGGAAGTTTTAATTTTATACAAAGATAAAAAAGATGAACTAAAAGAAGAAAATTTATTTTACAGTGTTGCAAGTTGGATTAAAGATTCCAATTTTGGGTTTGAGAGATGGTCATATTTTATTGAGTATTCGGGGTATTACGAGGTAGTATATTGGACACCACTTGTAGATATGCCAAGAATAAAGACACAGGAAACATAGATTTCCTTGGGTTAGAAAAGAGGTAAAAAATGGCAAAATTAAATAAAATCGCTGAAATTAAGGCATATTACGGATGTGAAGCAAAAGAGGTCGTTGAAACCCTTGAAAATAAAGGGTTTTTGGTGGTCGATGATGATGAAAACGATACTGTCAATAAAATATGGCATGTGCTAAAAAATGTAGAAAACGGATGAAACCGAAGTTTCTTGGTGATTTAGGAGGTGGCAGATGAGAAAAAATTATGAATTAGAACTATATAAATTACTAGTTAATCCAGAAGAAGATGACATTGACATCTCATATGTAGATGAATTTGGATGGGTTAGTAATACAGAGTTTTATGTTTGGATTGGTCTTAATTGGTTTAATGAATTTATCAAACGATTGAATGATATTTTTGGCTATTCGCTTTTTGATGAGGGTGGAATTGAAGCAAGAATTTGCAGTGATTGTGTATGTATCGACTTAGAAGAAGTTATTTCTGGATATGGTGTTGATCTTGAAGAAGTATTTCCAAGAAGTAAGTATACACATTAAGAGAATAATACATTGAAAGGATCAAGAGATATGCAGAACGATACAGAATTTAATGAAAAATTTGAAGAGTTGAAAAATTATCTCATTGAATCTGCTCAGTCTGACACATCAAACGAGATTAAGCGATTGAGTAGTGAAAATAGAGAGTTAAGAAAAGAGATTCAAAAGCTAACAGAACAGAATGATGAACTACAGAAGAAAAATAAAACAGTTGTTGAAAATGATAAAGTAACACAGATTATTACAAATCAGATTTCAGAAGGAAATGTTTGCAGATTGATTGAATCGTTATTTGTAAAAACATTTGATGAGAATACATATGATACACCTTTATTTTGGTCAATCTATGTAAATTACTATAACAATCGAAAAGATGTTATTTCACTATTGCGTTTTGTAGGTGTAAAAATACCCGATGAGTTAGAAAGCATTGTTCTTCCTCACGAATGGGATGAAAAGTTATTAGATAAATTTTTTGACACAATGTATGCACATTATAATTGCAACGGTGAAACATATGAGAATAATTTGAGGTTTTGGACTTATTCTATGGCTGCACACCCTTTTGATAAAAAGTATTTTTCATGTTATGACGAAATTCCTTGGCAGTTTGTATTAAGAAATCCTTTATTGAATTCACAGAAGTATGCTGTAAAAATAGCAGAAGAAATAAATAAAGATGGTAACGGAGTATACTTTTCAAAAATATGTCATTATCAGAAACTGAGCCCAGATGTTTTACAAACAATTGTAAGCAATTTGAAAGCTCCACAACGTCCAATAATTATTGATTTTCTTATTGACAATATTGAATTGGTGACAGATAAAAAGGTATTGAATAATTTATATTTAACTCTAGTAGATAAGTATGGTGGTGCTAAATACATATTACAGATGCCAGAAGAATATCAGAAAAAGTATGTGAAATCATTAGATAATCCAGAAAAAATGATTAACTTTTTGAATATGACGAAGTTTTCAAGAGAGAAGAAAATGGAGTTATTAGGTAATATTTTTTAATAAGCAATAATAATGAAAGGAGACGAGGTTCGTGTACACAAGAAGGAATTCCTTACTCCAAGTAATTGAATGGTATATCAAGGAAGTAAAAACAGGTTAGCAAAATTTTTAGTGCCAATTATTTAGAAGCATATTGATGATAATAATATTAAAACTTACATAGAGCCTATGTGTGGTGGAGCTAATCTTATTGATAAGATTAAATGTGATAAAAGAATTGGAGCAGATATTAATGAAGAGTTGATTGCTTTGTTGAAATATGCTCAGATAGACAACAGTTTATCTATCGCACCTGAAGTATGTACATTTGAACATTACGCAGAGGTTAGAGAAGATAGAAAACTTGGGACTCATAAGTATTCACCAGAATATATTGCATTGATTGGATATATGGCAAGCTATGGTGGTAGATACTTTGATGGTGGTTATGGTAGAGATTCAAAGGGTGGCAGAAGCATTTATAATGAGAGATTAAATAATTTCAAGGAACAAGCACCGAATTTAAATGATATTGAATTTATGTGCTGTGATTATCAGAATTTTTCAGATTATAAAAACTGTGTATTTTATTTTGATCCACCTTACAAAATACAAAACAGTATTCTAAACAGTCAATTGACTACAATTCTTTTTACGATTTTCTTCGTAAACTTTCAGAGAACAATATAGTGTTGGTAAGTGAATATAATATGCCTGATGATTTTAAATGTATCTGGCAGAAAGAACGTAAAGTGTTGCAGAAATCAGATAGGGTTACAGGTGAAAAAGCAGTAGAAAAACTGTTTGTAGTTGAAAAATAAATACTCGGAGGTGTTTATTGTATGACTGAATTAATTGGAAGAGAAGTAAAAATTGGTGACAAAGAAGGTGAAATAACCAATGTGTTAGGTATTGGCTATGAAGTGACATTCTTTAATGTTGCTGATGGTAGAGTATTTATTGATGCAAGAGATATTTATGATTATCTTGTTTAATGAAACGGAGGCGAATAAATGGCTGATAAATTAATCAATAAGCAGTTGGTAGACATTGACGAATTATTGCAGTTTCTATCAGATAGTGGATTTGATATTGATGATGGAGTTTGGAATAAACACGAAATGTCATTAAGAGAAGTGTTTGATGAATACAGGAAGAATACCATTCCAGACGTAGAAATTGGACAGACTGTATGGGTTATTAGCAGAGATTATCATAACATATATTCAATCAAAGAATGTCATGTACATAAGAAACAGATTAGGGCAAGATATACGTTTTCTGTAAGAGGTAGGTATTATTATTGCGGAACTTTCACGAAAAATAGTATTGGCAAGACTGTATTCTTTTCAAAGGAAACTGCTATTGAGTCTCTAAAGGGCAAGGAATACAAGTTGGAAGAGTGGACTTGAATCTCGCATTTCGTCTTATATTGGAGGTAGTTTAGTGGAATTAAAATTTGAGAATGGTTCAAAAATTCGATCAATTGATTCTGGTACAAACAAAAGAAGTATTCGTGGTATCGAAGAACTAAGACAAAGAATAAATGAATTTGGAAGCATCTTTGATGACATCTACTTTCTAGTTTATTGTATATATAACGCTAAGACAGAATTATACGACAGAAGATTAACAAACATGAGAAGCGAACATGATCCAACAGAAGCTTTTATCGGATGCAATAGTTATGTTAAGGGTGCGTCAAATTGTTATTCTAAGAAGCTATATGAAAAGTGTAGAACATACATTGAAATTAAAACTTATCCATCGACATTTGATTGTAAACATTGGAGAAACTGTATTAGATATTATCATAATTTATCTGCACAAGGTTGGATTGCTTTGTATGAACGACTTGTTAAAGAAGGACATATAAGCGAAGAAATATTGGAGTTTTGCGAACCATATCTCAGTAGAAAAGGAGAATAACAATATGAATTTAACACATAGAGAAGAAGTAAATCTTTACGAAGCAATTCAGAAATCATTCCCTAAAATTCTCATCAAAGATTTAACAGAACATGAAATGATTTGTCCTGTTTGTAATGGTCTTGGAATGAGAATTGAGAATAATATTTATGGTATCAAGGGTGATAATTCTGAAGCTGGTAGACGAGAACATTTTCCATATAAACATCAAGCACTTTCATTCTGCCGAAGTTGTTTTAATGGAGTACAGAGATTATGCCCTTATTGTGGACAGCCATATAAGAATCAGTCATATATGCATTGCGACTGCGAAGGACAGAAGGAAGCTGATGAAGAAGAGAAAATAAAGAAGTGGAACGAAAAGGTTTCTAAGGCAGTTCCAGTTGATGAAAAAGATGTAGACACAATTCTTTACTGTGAGGAATTTGATGAGTATTACGATACTGTTGATGATTTCTTTGACGATTATTTTGGGCGTTATACAGATGAAGAATTTAATGATGACGGCAGACCTGAGAGATTATGGGTGTGCAGCGTGGAAAAGATTCATATTGATGCTGATGATGTAGTTGACAATGCTTGCGAAGAGTTACATGAAGATGCTTATGAACAGTGTGATATTGGTGGTCTGCAAAATTTGTTAGATACCTGGTGTAAAGATCAGACAGGAGCTACTACATATTATCCATGTTATAAGCAGTATGTTTTGATTAATTGGGATGAATTTGAAACAGAGTAAACCTGTCTTTCATTAGACCGTGAAAAATTAAATGGAGAATAATTAAGTGTGAGGTAAAAATTATGGATAACACAGATATGTACTGGGATGATATTTGTTGGAACGATGTAGTTCCTGATTGGGATGAAAATGGAGAATTGCCAGATGATGAAGATGAGAATTGAAACCGACACTTCATTGTAAATTTAACACTATATATAGTGGTTTAATAAAACTATAAATACAATACATAGTATAGAAAAGGAGAAACAAATGAGCGTAGTAGCTTGTAAGGTATATAAGGATAAAATTGAAATGGCATCAGACTCTATTGCTGTAAAAGGATGGACGAAGATTAATAACGCACAGAACAAAATTGTTAAAATGATGAAATATAATGACATGATTATTGGTGGTTGTGGCAATTCAGATGAGATTAGTTTGTTGTTTCATTATATGAAAACTCATACTATCGAAGATATGGATGAAAAGGGTGTCCTTGATTTTATTATTGAGTTTCGTAGATGGAAGAATGACTTAACTGGTGATAACAATCTTAAAAATCCATACATAATTGCTTACAAAGGAAAGGCTTTTGCAATTGAAGGAATGTTAGTTTTCCCAATTGATGATTTTTATACTATTGGAGCTGGTGAAGATTATGCAAGTGGTGCTTTATATATGGGTGCATCTCCAAAAGAAGCTGTTAAAGCAGCATGTGAATTATGTGCATTTGTATGTGAACCAATCGTTTGTGAAAGTATTAGTAGATAATTAGAGATAAGAGAATAGGCATATATGGAAACTTTAATCCAATAAATGCGATATTTCATGTGGTCTAGGAGGTGAAGCAGTGAAAATTAAAGATAAGATACGAGAAAAATTAAAACGATGGTTATTTGCAGAAGAATTATCAAAGTTTGAAACAGCAGAACAAAACTACAAAGAGGCTGAAGATTTATATAGCAGATCAGCAGGATATCTTAACGCTGCAAAGGATGAGTACACATGGTCATTAAAGATGGTCGATGATTGTCATAAGTTAATAAATTCTATGATGGATGTTGGAACAGATGTAGGTTTTTATTCTGATGATCATTCGTGGGCGGTTGTGTGTATTAAAGGTCATCCAGAATATGTGAAATTTATTCCATTGTCTCATAAAGACGCACGAGGTGTATTGGATTTTCTGAAACGATTTAGATATTCAAACAGAGTTATAGATTCTCCATTTGCGTTTAGAGATATGGTTGACCATTGTATTATGGAAAATCCATTTAGGAAATAAAAAAGGGGACAAAAAAATGAAGAAATTATTAACTGTTTTATTATCAATGTTAATTTTGACATTCTCATTAGTGGCATGTGCCAAGTGTATTAGTACAGAAACTTCTACTGTGCAAGTAAAGATTACTGATGAATATCATAGAGCTGCATATACAACAATGCATTATAACTCAGCTACGAAAACAATGATACCTCAATCGCATCCAGCAGTTTATAGAATTACTGTTGAATACGATGGAGTAGAGTATGACATCTCTGGTAGTGATACATATAACAAATATTCCGACAAAATTGGAGAATATACAAATGGAATATTACAGACCAAGAAATATGATGATGGATCTGTGAAATACAATATTATTGAATTGGAGTAGGGAAATATTTATGAGATCAGAGAATATAGAAGTGACATTTAAAATACCAATTCCAGTAGATAAGCCTGATTTGAATGGTGTCATATATTCAAAAGATGCAATTAAAAATGCTTACAAAAATGTAAAGAATGTGCCAATTGAGATACCGAATGATAAAGGTAAGTTCTTGCCTATTGGTGTATGTCAGGAAGCAGAGTTAATTGAAGATGAAAATGGTATACATATTAAAGGTATAGGTATCATTTGGCATGGTTGCACAGAGGAAACTGTTGGTATTGAAGATAATAATGTAACAAGTTTTAATGTGACTGGTATTGGATTTGCGAAAGAGTAGGTGATGAAATGTCAAAGATAAAGTATCGAGTATGTGATATTTGTGGAAATAGAATTCCTGGTTTTGAACTTGACATTACAGGAATTGCTAAAAGATATATTAATGGTTGTCGAATTTGGAATAAGTTATTTAACAGCTTAGATATATGTGATGATTGCATTGGTAAAATCAAGCGTTTATCAATAGATAAGAAAGATGAAGAGAAATATATAAAAGAAGTTTTTGATAAAGCAAAAAATTATGATAATCCAGATTTAAAGTCTGCTTATTATGAAGGTATTGAAGATACACTGAATGTTTTGAGTCATAAGAGATTAAAGAACTTGCAAAAGTAAGATGAATTTTTGGTTTCTTGGATTATCACGAAAACTATACAGTTTAGTCCAAATAAGAAAATAACGAGGAGGAATATAGTGAAGGTAGGAAATAAAGTAATTGTAAAAGCAAATTTAGAAGAGGAGTTACGTAAATTAACATTTGATGAATTTACTTGTAAACACATGGCAGAACATTTTGTAGGGACAGAACAAGAAGTCTTTGCATTGTGGAAAAATGAGGATGGACAAGAATATGCAACTGTCGATCTATGTTGTGAAATTCCAGTTCAATGTCTTGACGTTATTAAATAATCAAAAAAAAGAAAAACTCCAACCTCTGAAATGCCCTAAAATCAAGGCTTTCAGAGGTTCAAAAAGCCAATGAAAACCACGTTTCATTCGAGGAGGTGATTGAGTGAATACATCATGTGAAACTTGTAAATGTAATACCTGTAAGATGAATGAAAATGGTGGCATTTATGGTGGATGTTTTGATTGTGAAGATTGTAAAGAACAAAATCTTTATTGTGAAGATTGTTCAATGTATGAATATGACAAATACAGACTGAGTAATTAGGAGAATAACAATATGAAAAACACACTATTAGATGTAGCTCAAAATTTTGATAAGGTGAGTAATTTAGAAAAAGCAAAAGCGAATGATAAAATTCGAGAAAATGTTAAAGAAATCATGAAGCCTCGTCCAAAAACTGAACGAGAAAAAGAACTTGACAGATTGGCAAAGGAAGAAAAAGAAGAGTATGAGAGAAATAAAAATGCTTTCTATGCTGATCCTATTCATTGGAGCAACAACAAGCGTAGAAGACATGGACTTCCTGTATTAAGAGGTATCGTTAATAAATGTCGTTTGAAAGAATATCCAGGATTTCATCCATCTGTACGATTCTTTTGTATGATGGAAGATTTATTTGATGAGATATTGATTACAACTATGGAGGATAATCTAAATTCTTTTGTAGAAGTAAAAGATATAGCGGTTGGCGATGCGAAGGTGTTTTAGAGTGAGCAATTAGGAGAATAACAGTATGAATAAGAGACAGAAAAAGAAGTTATTTAAACAGACACTTATTAAGGTTAGAAAACTGTATCCACAAAAAGGTGATGTGATTTGTTTTCAGCCAGATTTAGATTGGATTGATGCTGAAACTATGTGTCAGTTTATGAAAGTTTATTCGAATAATGATGTTTTCGGTGAATCGAAGTTAGCTTTTGTACCTGCTGATATTAAGCAACTTAGGCATAAAAGGGACGCTCAGATATATATTAACAAGTTGCAAAGCATTGTAGATCAGATGGGAGAATAAACAATCCAATTAAAGAAGCATTTCCTGTTAATTTTGTCTAAAAGCATTTCTACACACGGTTTTCCAAAATAAAAGAGAGAATAACTAAATATAAAGAGGTATAGGACTTGCATATAAGAATTGTTGGTTTTAGCGACAGATATGATGATTATAAACTTCTTGGATATACAGAAGTAGAGAATATATCAGAAGTTTTTAAGACGCTAGATTATATGAGAAAGAACGAAATTCCATTAATAATCAATACTAATGATGTCGTTGATACAGACGGAGAAGAATATTACATAGATAGCATTACAATAGTATTCCCAAAAGTGAGTGGTGAGATTGGAAGTTGCATTACTGTTTATGTGGAAGATGTTTAGGAGAATAAAGATATGAAAATAGAGTTAATCAAATTAAAATTCAATGATACTTGTGCATATAAGCATAAGCCATTCACTTATTGCTGTGATGAAATTCAAAATGATAAAGCTATTGTATTTACAGGTGAAGATTTGGTATGCAACGATACATTTGGATTATTAGTAAGAGATTCAGATGACAATATAATTCCTCAATTTTGTAATTCATACACAGAAACATTTAGCTCTTGGGGTGATGAGTATGAGCAGACAGATAATTATCCAATTCAATTTTGCCCTCACTGCGGAGAGAAGATTGAGATTTCAGTCGTAGATGAGATAGATGTATCTGATAAGTATAATGAATTATCTAAGCAGCGTGAGGATTTATGGAAGAAGTGTCAAAGAACAGATAGTAAGAAGAAAGAAGCTGAACTAATAGAACAGGTTAGAAAGCTTGATAATCAGATTAATGGTTTCTATTTGTTAGATGAGTGGAAAGAGGATGTATATGTATAAACAAATTATTATTGCTAGAAAAGATTTAAACATGAGTCATGGCAAGCTCGCAGCTCAAGTCAGTCACGGCTCTATGGCATTTCTCAGTTGGTTTATTAGAAATAATGCCGATTTAGATGGTCATGTCGATGGCTATATTGACGAAGATATTCTTCACAATTGGATTGATGGCGAATTTACAAAATGTGTTCTTCAAGCCAAGAATAAGAATCAGTTGCTAAAAGCTAAGACTATGGCAGAAGAATTAGGAATGGTTGAAGGTAAAGATTTTTGGCGAATATACGATAACTGTCGCACTGAATTAGAATCCGAAGAAGATGGTAGGACACTTACTGTAATTGGTTTTAGACCAATGGACAGTGAGGTTGTTGATCAGATTGGAAGAAAATATCATTTATATATGTAGAAATGGAGAATATTAAAATGGCAAATAGATTATTATTTGAGAAAGACGTAATAAAAGCAGTTGATAAACATACGAATGATGATAGTCAGTTAGATGATGATATTAGCTGTATTCTTGAAGAAGTAAATCCTGTCGTATTAGTTGGTTCAAAAGAAGCAATAGACAGCTTAAAGGTAGAAATTAAACCAGTACAGAAACAGAAACGAGTTGAACTATTCGAGAATGAAGATGTCGTTTTAGAGCAGCGTGGTAACAGATATTATTTATCCCTCTATGATAAGGAAGGAAAATTTCAGAGAGAAGTAACTATTGATGTGAAAGACGATTACAAAGTTGGACTTGGGAATTGTAAGTAAATTCATGTTTCCTTTGGTAACAAAGAGAGAATATTAAAGCAAGGAGGTAAGAAAAAATGTCGTATTGGACTTATATCAACGGTACAATAACAGTTCGTCCTATGGGTAGAACACAGCCTGAGAAGAGATATATTCTTGAAACAGTGCTAAATCATCTGCCAAGAGTAACAGGTTCTGAAGGTGACATGAATACATATATCATTCAGAAAAATGGTTATAACAGTTCGTGTTCATGTGATGAATTTGGCGAAGTGACAAATAATTTAACTGATTGGTACGGTAATAAAAGTCATACTAGAGGAGCATTGAGAACGCAAGACGAATATATCCTTGTTGTAAATGCAGCTTTAAGAGACAGAGAATTTGAACAGACTTACAGAGAATTTATGAAATGGTTTGTGCGACTTTGTAAAAGAGTAGGCTGTGAAGATGTTCTTGTAGAAATCAAAGGATATGATAAGTCAACTGTTATCAAAGATAGGAATATTCAGAGAAAAAAGTATTCATTTAAGAGCGTTTTTGATGATTTGTTTGAAGATCCAAGTTGGTGTAATGACAACAAAGATGGATATAAAGAGCCGAACTGGTGTGAATTTATGATGTGGGATAGAGCAAAAGATTCTAATTATCCTATGACTCTTGCTTACAAATATTTCAACGATAAAGAAAATGATCAGGAAGTTGAGAGAAGAATGAATTATAGATAGCTTCAAATAAAACCAATCTTTCTTTTGAAAATTTTTAATCATATCTAAGCCATTCGGCTATGGGAATCCCAACAAATAAGAGAATATTACAGTGTAACTAATAAAAATATTACATATAAAGGAGATTTTAAATGAAGAACACAAATTGGAAAGTGCCATTAATTATTGGCGTAGGAGTATTAGCAGTTATTTTGATGATTGTATTTGGTGTGCAGAGTTCGCAAAATAAAGCTATTGCACTTGAGGAGCAGGTAAACACAGCATCATCAGATATTAAGGTACAGGAAAAGCGAAGGGTTGACCTTGTATATAACCTTGCTGATTGCGTAAAACAGTATGATAAACATGAAGCTGATACATTGACAGCAGTTGCAGATGGTCGTGGATCAACGGGAGATATCGAGAATGTAACAACAGCTATTACAGCAGTTGCAGAAGCATATCCTGAGTTGAAGTCCAATGAGAACTATAAGACTCTTATGAATGAGTTATCTATGACAGAGAATATGATTGCAGAGTATCGCAGCAATTACAATAAGCAGATTAAGGAATACAAGCGATATGTGAGAAAGTTCCCTACAAGACAGTTTCTTGGATTGCTTGGATATGAAGTACAGGAATATGAGTATTTGGATTACAATGCACCAGTTGATGCTCCACAGGATTTGTTTAAAGAGGATTAGTCTATGAGATATGGTAGAAAAGGTTTTGATTTTGGCAATTTTGAAATAACAAAACGTGAAATCTTGGCTAGTATTTCTATCATTGCAGTTATGATTCTGTTTGGTATTCTGATTTCTTCCAAGATTTCAGAGTACCAAATGGATAAAAATGAGAAATATAACAAGGCTGTCAAGATAGAAAGTCAAGAAATGTTCCAGTATGGTATGGACACAAATGTTGGTAATGCTTTTGTATATGGTGATTTAAAAGCAGTTGATACAGTTACATATCCTGAAATTAGCGGAGAATATATGTATGTAGAGAAAGTTAAAGAGCGATATACGATGCACACACGACAGGTAGCACATACAAGAACAGTAAATGGTAAATCGCAAACATACTATACAACAGAAACATATTGGACTTGGGATAGAGTTGGAAGTGAAGATATTAAGTGCAAAGAAGTATCATTTTGTGGAGTGAATTTCGCAAGTAATAAGATTGATTTACCTGATACTGATTATATTGACACAATTAAAGAGTCAAGTAGCGTAAGATATAAATATTATGGTGTTGGAACTGAATATAAAGGAACAATTTTTACAGATTTGAGAGATAAAACCATTTCTGATAACACATCATTTTATAATAATTCAACTATTGATGAGACGATAGAAAGGCTAGAATCTGATTTTCCAATTATTATTTTCTGGATCTTTTGGGTTGTTTTAATTGGTGGAATGGTATTTGGATTCTATTATTTGGATAATAGATGGTTGGATTAGCAAGAATTTTTTCTTTCATTTGTTGATAGAAAAAGAGAATATATAAATAGCAGGAGGAGATAAAAAATGAAATTATTTAAAACAGTTGATGAAAAATTATTTGACCTTGGTTTTATTAAAACAGAAGAGAATGGATATGGTGTAGAGTACACAAGAAAAGATAAGACCCATAATTTTACTCAGGAAGTGCACATCAAAAAGAAACAATCTGGCAGACATATCTTACAGTCATATGACCCTGAGTTAATGGATGAAAAGAAAATTGGTAATACATGTGTAGGTCTAACTGGTTATGAGATGAAGTTATTCTTAAAGAAAATGAAGCAGATTGGTCTGTATAGTAGAGAATAAATTTCCAATGAAGCGAAAGTTTCTTGTGAAGTAGTTAATTATAGAGAGCAGATGAAAAATGGAATATAGCATATTAATTATTGGTTTGATTGCAATATACATACTAATTACGTTTCGTGTATTAATAGATTTTGAAAATTTCTCATTTTTAAATCCAATAGAAAATTATGAAGAATGGGAAAAGCTTAATTGGTTTGGCGTGGCGGTGTTTACATTACTTATTAATCTGATTTTGCTGCCTTATGCTGTTTTTTATTGGATATATAAATTGTTTTATTGGTTGTTCACAGTTGGCAGAGAGTAAAACGTAGAATTTATATAAAGGTAGGTGAAAACAAATGAACTATGACTTTGAAGGTAAGGAAAATGCTATTACAGTGGAACATTTAAAGAATGGTGAGATTTGTAAGGTAGTTGGTTTTGGTCAGTCAATGACACCAATTTTAGCATCAGGGCAGCCAGTTATTTGTAAACCTGTTACAGAAGATACAATGCTAAAAAAGAATGATATTGTACTCTGTAAGGTTAAAGGTAATTATTATTTACACAAAATCTCAGCAATAAAAAATGGTGTAAGCTATCAGATTTCTAATAATCATGGACATGTTAATGGAACTATTACACGAAGCAATATATTTGGTGTGGTTGTAGAAATTCTTTAAGAAGGAGAATAATTATATGTCAATAGGTGATGGAAGAAAAACATATTCAGACAGCACATTAAAATCTATGACAAAATATGAGCTGATTGATATTATTCGCTGCTTAGAAAGTAATCTCAGAAATGTTCATGAGACAAATGATATTCAGTATGAAAACTGTAAGAGGTTGTTGAGTGAAGAGAGAAATAAAACACTTGATGAAGTTCTAAAAGCTTGTGACATTGAATGTGGATTATATAGTGGTGATGTTAAGAATTTGACAAGGCACGTTTTGGTGGGAGTGTTAGATGGATTAAGAGAATAAATTAATAGGAATGATTCGTTTCTTGTGAAAATCTAAACAGAGAATATATCTATAGATTAAATGTTTGGAGGAAAAGACAATGGCATACATATATAGGTACACTGATTTAGTGGATAACATAATCAAATATGTTGGAATAGTATGGTCTGACAACAGAAGTTTAGAAGATAGACTGTATGAACATGAATTAAGAGATGACTGGTGTAGAACAAGAAAATGGAAAATTGAATACTTAACAGAGAATATTACAACAAGAACTGATGCTGAGTATTTTGAAGCACATTACATTAGTTTGTATCAAACAGATAAATATTTTAATGTTTCTAAAGCAGGTTGGGGTGTAAGTTCATTTTTACCAAATAGAGAAAATGATTGGGTAGAATTTATACAAAAGCCAATTGCATTAAAACAGAATTTGTCAGATTTGAGACTAACAATAATGGAAGAAAAGCGTAAGCTCAATAAACTTCAGTTTGAGATCGAGGATAAGAATAAAGAGTTGGATAAGCTTGCGTGTAATATAAATTACTGTCTTGATTCATCTAATAATTTCACTCTTAACTCTAGTGAATTAATAAAAAGATTAGATGAGAAAAGAGCCACGTATGAAGATTTCCAATATGGAATTACAAGTAAATCCTCGATTAATAAATGGATATATAGAGAAGAAGGAATTAGAGCTGCAATTTCGATAGTAAAAGAATATCTTTTGGATATGAAGTGTGCAGTTTAAGAAGAATTATCGGTTTCATGTGGAGGTAAAAAGATGACAATAGATGAGAGAATAGAGTTCTTGAAAACATATATCAATGAGTTTGAAAAGACTAGCCAATATGGTTATGGATATAGAGCAAATGAATATTTAAAGACTTGTGAAAAGCTAAAAGCGTTGGGATTCAATTGGGGAGATAAAATTGATTTTGAAGATTTTAGAATCTACAAAGGTCATAATATCTCAAATTCATCTACTAACTATAAAGGTAATGACGATGATTATTATATTCATTGGGATAATGGCAATGTTGGTTGTCTGATGTTTGTTAATAGTGAAAATTGGGATTTAGCACAGGATGATTACAATGAGTTTTTAGAGAAATTAAGATCTTATGGTGCTGTAGATTGGGATGATTTTAATGCACATATTATTTTTGACATTGAACATGGTAAAAAATTACTTGAAGACTATCCAAAAATCAGACAAGAGACTGCTGATAAAATAAAAAAGAAGTTGAAAAATGAAGAATTAGCCAAAGCAAAAAGAAAGTATGAGCAACTTTTAGCTGAGTCAGGAGGTGAAATTTCAAATGACTTGTAAGTATCCAATAACTAGTAGAAGTTATAAATTTGTATAGGCTGTAGTGATATAGGTTGTTGCGAAGATGCTGTTACTTCTAATATACCTATGCCAGAAGTTCAGCCGCCAAAGAATGTTATTCCGTCTGCATCCGAAGCAAATAAGATGACAAACAATGTAATTGATAGTTGCACTACACAGCAATTAGCAGAATTATTTAAATTAATTAGAGATGCGATTGCAGATGGCAAATTTTTAATCAGTGAAGATGGTTCTTTGAAGCCTGAAACACGAAAGAAATTAGAGGAACTTGGTTATAAAGTCGAGACTGGTACTCAGTACAATGAGCCATATTACAGTATCAGTTGGAAGGAGTAAATATGGCATACGGAGTAAAAGTAGGAATTAAAGCAAAAGATATTTATGATAGATTAACACTTGCTGAAAAAGAAAGATTTGA
>ENA-OPBE01001218-OPBE01001218.1-human-gut-metagenome-genome-assembly--contig:-NODE-1218-length-23096-cov-1.989323_pt1 | contig 23096 bp, 20 predicted proteins | sample MGYA00241066_ERZ501448 | MGnify/ENA primary metagenome ERZ501448 (study PRJEB25962, sample SAMEA2042585) | human gut metagenome | biome: human gut; feature: human-associated habitat; material: faeces...
AGCAATTAACCTACGCTCATTTCCAATAAATTACACTCTTTTCGTAACTTCCAGATGCCAGCATACAGGAAATCGATGGTATGTTTTATTGTTATGCCACGACGGACGGATATGGAAGAGGGTTGGAAACGTCCGGGCCTCCGGTGGTATGGAAGTCCAAGGATTTCGTGCATTGGAGTTTCGACGGGACATATTTCCCGTCGGCAGCAACTGAGAAATACTGGGCTCCCAGTAAAGTAGTCCAAGCTAATGGAAAGTATTACATTTACCCTACGATTAACGGTTATATGTATCCGGCAGTCGCCGACCATCCGGAGGGGCCGTTTAAATTGGCTCGCGGGGAAGACCGGTTTTACAAACCTTATACGGCTTCTACCCTGTTGCAGACAGAAGATCCGGGCGGTATCGATGCGGAAGTCTTTATAGATGACGACGGGCAAGCCTATGTGTTTTGGGGACGTCGGCATGTGGCCAAACTGGCAAAAGATATGATTACGGTGGACTCCGTTGTCCATGTGATTTCTACTCCTCGCAAAGAATATTCGGAAGGTCCTATATTCTTCAAACGGAAAGGTATCTATTATTATTTGTACACCATAGGGGGAGATGAGAGGTATCAATATGCTTATGTGATGAGCAAGGTTTCTCCTCTCGGGCCTTACGAATACCCGGAGCAGGATATTGTGTCGACTACAGATTACGAACAAGGTGTCTTCGGGCCGGGACATGGTTGTGTCTTCAATACAGATGAAGACCATTATTATTTTGCTTACTTGGAGTTTGGCCGCCGCAGTACCAACCGGCAAACCTATGTAAATCGCTTGGAGTTCAATGAAGACGGTACGATTCGTCCGGTGAAATTGAGTTTGGATGGAGTAGGGCCTTTGCGGAAGGTGAAGGGAAGGAAAGAAATTAAGGCTGATACGGTTTATGCATCCAGTACGGCGGCCCCCTTGTTTATCGAACCCATGAAAGACGATTTGTGTCGTCGTACGGAGTATTTTGTTCCGGCCTTTGCCGTGGATGGGGCGAACGGTTCCCGATGGATGGCTGCGGAAGGAGATAAGGACAAATGGCTTGTTGCAGATTTGGGAAGAACCCGGAAAATACGGCGCAGTGAAATTTATTTTGTACGTCCTACAGCCGGACATGCTTATCAACTTGAAGGTTCGGTGGACGGGACTACATGGAGGAAATGCGGAGGACATGACGACTTGCGGATGCAATCTCCGCATGTCGATGAACCGAAGGGGAAATATCGTTTCCTGAGAGTCAGGATTTCAGAGGGTGTTGCAGGAGTTTGGGAATGGAATATTTATTAAACGAGAATAGGAATGAGGTATTTATGGTCAATCGTTTTTAGCCTTTGTCTTTGTACTGGTCTGAAAGGACAGCAGCAAAGAGAGTGGGGCAAGTGGGAAAGTTGGGGAGACCAAGGTGATGGGACGTATATGAATCCGGTCATCCCGTCAGACTATAGTGATATAGATTGTATCAGGGTCGGGGATGATTATTATGCCATATCTTCTACGTTCCAGTTTTCTCCGGGAATGACGATTTTACATTCTAAGGATCTGGTGAACTGGGAAATCTGTGGGAATGCTGTCGAAGATTTGACCCAAATCGGTGAAGAGCTGGATTGGACACGCATGAACCGTTATAACCGTGGGATATGGGCCGGGACGTTGCGTTACCATGACGGTCGTTTTTACCTCTTTTTCGGGACACCGGATGAAGGATATTTCATGACCTCTGCCGTACGTCCCGAGGGGCCGTGGGAGCCCTTGACTTCTCTTTTGTCCGAACCCGGTTGGGATGATTGTACTGCAATTTGGGACGATAAGGGAAAGGCTTACTTTGTGGGGACTCATTTTGCAGACGGTTATAAGACCTATCTTTTTAAGATGTCGGAAGACGGAAAAAGCATAGACCGGAAGTCGGCTGTGCTTATCAATGAAGGAAGCGGCCGGGAGGCCAGCAAATTGATAAAGGTAAACGGATGGTATTATCTGGTTTTCAGTGAACATAAGCCGGGTGTCGGGCGTTATGTCTTGGCCAAACGATCGAAAAAAGTGACGGGACCTTATAAAGAAGAAAGGCAATTGGCGTTGCCTTCCGTGGAAGCGATGGAACCCAACCAAGGTGGCATAGTCCAGGGGAGGGACAATAACTGGTACTTTCTGACGCATCATGGCACGGGTGATTGGAGTGGTCGTATTGTCAGCCTTTTGCCTGTCACTTGGATGGACGGTTGGCCTATATTGGGAGAGGTTTTGGATTCAAATATAGGTACGATGAAATGGACCGGAGCGATGCCTTTTCAAGCGGATGAGAAATTAGGCATTCAGCGTAGTGATGATTTCGACGAGAGCCGGTTGCCTCCGCAATGGCAGTGGAACCACCAACCGAGGAAGGGGTTCTTTTCCTTGACAGAACGTCCGGGATGGTTGCGTCTGAAAGCTTATCGTCCGTTGGAACCCAATCAATTATTGAAAGCCGGTAATACGCTTACACAAAGGACTTTCAGAAAGCAGGATAATGTGGTCGTGGTGAAAATGGATATTTCCGGTATGGAAGACGGACAGAAAGCCGGTCTTTGCCATTTTTCTTCACCGCATTCCGCTATCGGTGTGACGAAAGAAGGAGGCATTTGCTATTTGGAATTTCGTGAAAACGGTAAGATAACGAAAGGCATGCAAGTCCCGTCAAAACATATCTGGTTCAGTAGCCAGTGGGGTTTGGACGGTAAATCCCGATATGCTTATAGTTTAGACGGGGATAATTTCTTGCCTTTCGGAACGCCCTATCAAATGGCTTGGGGAAATTATAAGGGTGACCGTATCGGCATGTATTGTTTTAACGATAATAGCGAGAGCGGCTTTGTGGATGTGGATTATTTCCATTACCGATAGGAATGGATAGAACGAAAATCCCTGCGTCCGGAGAGGACACAGGGATTTTCGTCATAGTTTGTACCAAACGTATAGAGTTATCGTTTGACTATCGGATTGTAGGTGAGAGCCAAAGAGTCCGTGGTACTTTCTATCAGAGGCTTCATCGTCACCGTGAAGAGGTTCTCTAAAGAGTCATACGGGAGAGTACATGTGGGAATGCCGGCTGCGTATGGAGCAATCTCGTACTGCTGATAGATGAATTCTACTCCGTTGGGTCTGCATACCGGAGCAGTCTCCGGAAGCGGAAAAGTATAACGTGCATTCTCATCCAATAGCCTTTCATAAAGTTCTTCATCGCTGTTTACTTTGAAGAATTTACTTTTCAATCCATTCTTTATCATGCCGCGCAACTTTTCTTTGCCGTTTGCCGTGAACATGTCCCAACCGAATTTACGACCGTCCGATTTACGGAATACACCGCCGCTCAGACTTTCACCGCCGTGTGCTCCACCGGAATATTCATATATTTCAGAGGTATATGTGATGAACTTTTCTGTTTCAAACGCCTTTTTGAATTGTACGTAATAGGCAGATGCATCCATGGCCGTGTTTTCTCCTATTTCAGCAATGTCACGTTTCACCTGCTCCGCACGTTCTGTACCATAGTATTCCAGTAGTTTCTTACCGTCATCCAAACTTCCGGTGTAGGTGCCGCCGAGCTGTTCATTCATCCATTCCCGTATGTTCTGTGTCACGACACTGGAGTTATCCGTCGGATAAGCGGCAGTCAACTTACATCCTTCAGCCGAAGGCTTTTCCTCCCATGTGATATCTTCCGTTTTTATGGCACGACTTTGGTCTGTTCCATTTTTTTTCTCCAGATGGCAGGAAGCCATTCCCAAGGCAAGAGCTAAAAGAGCAGCACTAAAGCTGCCGTATTTAAAACATAAACTACGCTTTTTCATATTGCTTTGATTTTATAAATGATTATATAACCAAAGTTACGCCTTTATTTCAAACCTAAGCAGTTTTTTCCAATAAAAACTGTTAATCTCTTGCCTTGCCCCTGTTTCCATACAGACAGTCGGATGGTTTCAGTTTGTTTTTCCTTTACCTTTGTAGAGAAATAAAAATAGGAGGCGTATGAAGCAACAGAATAAGATTATAGTGGTAGGGGCAACTTCCGGTTTGGGGCGTATGTTGGCTGAACGCTATATCCGTGACGGACATGTGGTAGGTATCGTCGGGCGGCGTGGAGATAAGTTGGCAGAAGTGGCCAAAGGTCATTCCGAAGTACATTGTTTAAAGGCGGATGTGACGGATATCAGCCAAATAGCAGTGCATTTGTCTGCTTTGGCCGGTGAGATGGGAGGTTTGGATTTACTGGTCTTGTGTTCCGGAGTGGGACGAATGAATCCGGATTTGGATTACGGACTGGAGTTACCCACAGTCGATACCAACGTGCGTGGTTGGACGGCAGTGACGGACTGGGCTTTCTCGTTTTTTATGCAACAAGGATATGGACACTTGGCTGCCATTTCGTCGGTAGCCGGCATCCGTGGTTTGGCTCCGGCTCCTGCTTATTCCGCTTCCAAGGCCTACCAGATCCACTATTTGGAAGCGTTGCGGCAACGTGCACGCATTTCCCGTAAGAGGGTTTGCGTGACGGATGTTCGTCCCGGATTCGTTCGTACTCCCTTGCTTTCCCATCCCGAAAAATTGTTTTGGGTGGATGAACCGGAAAAGGCGGTTAGGGCTATCTACAGGGCCATAAGCGCACGGAAAAAGAAAGCCGTGATTACCCGGCGTTGGGCGTTTCTTGCTCCTTGGATGCGGATTGCACCGGAGTGGTTGGTGGCGAAGATATTAGGAAAAGCCTGAGTCTTCCGGATAAAAAAATCCCGGTCGAAACTGGTTTGGAGTCGACCGGGATGTGCTTTTGCCCTTGTCTTTAGAGTGTCTTAGAAAGAGACCCGTTTTACGCTTTTGTCTGCAAACGTGATGTCTACGGCATTCAGGTCTTCAGATACTTTTACGTCCTTTACGGGGGACAGTTCTTTCTTCGTGAAGCCTTTTTTGCCTTTCTTCCAAAGCATCAAGGTGACGAATATCTTTTCCTTTTCCACGTTGCTTTCAGCCATGATGAGTCCGCATTTGTGGCTCACCGGATGCAGGCCTTCCGGATAACTGGCTGTAACCGTTTCCCATCCTTGGAGCGGAACCAAAGCCAGACGGTATGCCCCGTTGTGCAGTATTACGGCATCTTTTACTTTGGAAGACTTCTCTTCCTCAATGGGGCTGCCGTTGATTTCCGGTAAGGTGTAATGTCCCAAACGGACTTTGGTGGCTGCCGGAGTGACAACCTTGTCTACCCGCAAGACACCGTTGGGCAGGGGAATGTCCGCCAGTTTGTACCGGATGTCACGGTTGGTTTCCAATTCGGCATCGCGCCGATAGATGCCGTTTTCAAAACTTTGGAACGTGTAGAGACGGAGTACCTCCCATTGGTTCTTGCCGTTCAGGGTGGCGTAATTCATGGAAACCTCTCCGTTCGTCCCGTCGGCCATCCAAGGGAATTCCGTGTGGTAGGCCAGCTTGTTATAGTTTTCGGAACTGCGGAACTTTTGCCAGTCGTTGGCTACCGTTTCATGGCACCACGAACGCATTTCCGCCCCTCCGCAATTCGGATAGTCGGTGATGAGCAGGTTCGTTGCGGGTTGGAATTTGTTGTACACATGGTCTTTTTTGAATTCCTTTTCCCATGGCCCGTTATTCTCCACAGCGGTCCAGAACGGATTGTCGGCAGGGAGGAGCAGGCTCAGGAACGCCTTTCCGCACCAGTATACGCTGCCCCGGCAACTGTAAATCTGTACGGCCGGTGCGAAGGTGCCGTAGAATCCCAGCGTCGGCACATTGTCTTCCAGAAAATCGGGGTTCTGCAAAAATTGCAGCAGAGTGGCGGAAGCGATGCGGCGCATCCATCCGTAATTGATGTCCGGGTCTTTTTCATATCCTAATAATGCGAGCGGCACGACGGCACCAAAGCGGTAAGGGATGCTCCGTCCCCACATGTTCATTTTGCCTTCCGCACTGAACATATAAGGATAATTGTCCGCCAAGTCATGTTGGTTTTTCATGAACTGCGCGGCATATTCCGGATAGAAGTGCCCGTACATTTGCGCCCAAATGGGGCCGTACATCTGGAATGCCCACATGCTGTAATAGTCGTATGCCGGCGCGTCGTTATACCAGCCTTCTCCGCGATAGAGCTTGAGAATCTTTTCCAGGTTTTCTTTCATGCGTTGGTCGTTGACGGCATAACCTTGTTCCTTGAAGAAGCTGATGACGAAAACATTGAAGAACATCCAGTTCGACCCTATGGTCGGACCGTTGCCGTAACTTAGCATCGTGGCGGCCAGTTGGTCTTTTTGCTCTTGCGTGAGCGGTTCCCAAAGGATGTCCTTGGCCACGGACAATGATATGGCTAAAGCACCGAATTCCACCAGTATCTGGCTCGGCCCCCCCTTACGGTGAGGGATGAAGCTCGGACTGTCCGGACGGATGAGGTTCAGAAGTTGGTGGCGGTAGTAGTCCGCCACTTTTATCCCGTTTAAAGTGAGTTCCGGCTTTTCCCGGAGCAGGGGAGCGGCTACGAACAGCGTGCGGCAGAATCCTTCCAGTTTGGCCGTGGGCACTTGTCCTTCATTATTAGGATAAGTCTTGTCGAGCTGTTTGGGGAAATACATCGGGTCGTCCAATGTGCGGATGTAAGTGAAAGCCCCGCTTAACAAGTATTCGGCTGCGTCAATCCAGCTTTGACGCGTCATGCCGGTGTAAGGACTGAGTTTGTAGTCGGGACTGGGGATGGTAAATGTTTGCTGGATAGTATGCGTCGGAGTGGCGACTTGTCCCATGGCGTTGAGCGGCCCTGCCAATGCAGTAGCCAGAATCACGGTTTTTAAATATTGCTTTTTCATTCAGGTTTTGTTTGATTGGTTTTTCTTTCCGGTCAAAGGTACAAAAAACTTTGCTTTCGATTCCCATGAAGATTGAAAATGTTTCTTGAAAAGATAAAATATGTTATATAACATGTTTTTTAGAGCAAGAAATTTGCAGAACCGCCAAAAGGTTGTACCTTTGTACTGTGTTTTTCATAGTATTAGATTTAAGGTTAACAAAGGTTGGGCTCAGCGGAGCCCTTTTTTTATGTCCTGTCGGGAGGAAGATATGGAGGATGCCGTGAAAAAATAAAAGGAAATGCCCTCTTTTTGCGATAGTTTTTTATAACTTTGTCCCCGTCATGATTAAAACACAAATGGAAATGTATTTGCATGAAGAATTAGAAACTTTGACGCGGACGGAAATCGAGGCGTTGCAATTCGAACGTTTGCTCCGTACGGTTCGTCGTTGTATGAAATCTCCTTTTTATCAGAAACGGTTTGCCGAGGCTCATTTGTCTCCTGAAGACATACGTTCGTTGGACGACTTGCGTAAGATTCCTTTTACTACGAAACAGGATTTGCGCGACAATTACCCGTTCGGGCTTGCCGCGGTGCCGATGAGCGAAGTGGTGCGCCTGCATTCTTCCAGTGGCACGACAGGCACCCCTACGGTCATCCTGCACACGCAGAAGGATTTGGACGAGTGGGCCAATGCCGTGGCGCGTTGCTTGTACATGGTCGGCCTGAGGCGGGGCGATGTCTTTCAGAACTCGTCGGGGTACGGTATGTTTACGGGCGGACTGGGCTTCCAATACGGAGCCGAACGCCTCGGTATGCTGACGGTGCCGGCGGCTGCGGGCAATACCAAGCGGCAGATTAAGTTTATTACGGATTTCGGTACGACGGCCTTGCATGCCATCCCCAGTTACGCCAGCCGTATCCATGAGGTGATGGAGGAAATGGGAATAGACCCTGTGCGCGACACGAAGCTCCGTACTCTGGTTATCGGGGCGGAACCGCATTCGGAGGAACAAAGGCGCAAAATCGAGAAGATGTTGGGCGTGAAAGCTTATAACTCATTCGGCATGTCCGAGATGTGTGGGCCGGGGGTGGCCTTCGAGTGTACGGAACAGAACGGGATGCACATTTGGGAAGATTATTATATCGTGGAGATTGTGGATCCGCAGACGTTGGAACCCGTGCCCGACGGCGAGGTGGGCGAACTGGTGCTGACCACCATCAACCGCGAAGCTATGCCGTTGTTGCGCTACCGCACCCGCGATTTGACCCGTATTTTGCCGGGCGACTGTCCGTGCGGACGTCACCACAGGCGGCTCGACCGCATGAAGGGACGGAGCGACGACATGATGATTCTGAAAGGGGTCAACATCTTCCCCATTCAGATTGAGACGATATTGATGCAGTTTGAAGAACTCGGGACGGACTATTTGATAACCCTGACCAACGAAGAGGCCAACGACTTGATGACGGTGGAAGTGGAGTTGAAGGAATTCAGCGACGACTATCCGCGCTTGCAGGCGTTGACCCGTGAAATCACACGCCAACTGAAGGATGAAATCCTTTTGACACCTGTGGTGAGACTGGTACCCAAAGGGACTTTGCCCAAACAGGAAGGCAAGGCCGTAAGGGTAAGGGATTTACGTAGAACGTTGATATAAAAATGAAAAATATGACAGTACATCAAATATCTATTTTTGTAGAGAACAAGTCGGGTACATTGTTGCGCGTGTTGGATTTGTTCAAAGAAGCCGGTGTCCAGTTGATTGCTTCCACCATATCCGATACCGTGGAATATGGCATCTACCGTATTATCTGTTCCGAACCTACACGGGCATACGAAGTGTTGCGGGCGGCAGGCATTTCGGCCAGCATGTCGGAAGTGTTTGCCATTACGTTGGACAACCGTCCCGGGCGTGCGGCGGATGCCGTACGTGTGATTACGGGCGAGGGGATAGGCATATCCTATCTTTATTCTTTCCTCTTGGGCGGAAAGGGTATTTTGGTTTTCCGCACGGATGATGCCGCGCGGACGGAAGAAGTTATCCGCGTGCACCAACTCGGTGTATTGGACGATGAGGCTTTGATGGCGCTTGTCTGAAAGATAGAAGGAAGGGAAACTACGTTTGGTCAGCCGTTCCAATAGTTCCGTGCAATGCGGTACATGCGTTGTCGGTTGGGGACGGTCTGCATGTCCTCGTCTACGATGCAAAGGTCGGACAAGGCGTATGTGTCTTCCGCCTCATCGGTACGTAACGTATCGGAGAGGCGGAAGATATGGTTTCGGGCATCCACGATTTTGATGCCCTCCTGTCAGTATATGGGGTCTGTGACCCGTTTGATTTCATTTGCTACGAAGCGGTAAAGTGCCTCTACGAATTCGTTGATTTCTTCTTGCATGGTCGTTATGGAATTATGCGTGTATGTGTTTTTTTCAGGATGTTTTCTTTCACAGTACAAAAGTAGTGTTTTCCGTGGAATTCATCAGCGGAAAGACTGCCAAAATGGCAGAAAAACATTTTCTCAGTGAAGTATTCAATCGAATGACAGTAGCAGAAAAGAGTGTATAAATGCAAATAAATGTATATTTGTCTGAATAAAGAGGAGAAAACAGGGTAAAATGAAGGTTTAATCTCAGCCGAACGAAAAATGGTTTGCAGCCAAATGATTTATTTTTCTCCGCATAAAAAAACGAGAAGTTCCTCATGTTACTCGGAAAATCGGCTTTTCTTAGAAAAATACGTACAGGAAAAAGCAGTTTTTTCGTTTTTTAGAACCACTTTCGTGTACAAGATTTGACGAACGCAATGATAAGAGAAAGGTCGAAAAGATAACGAAGAAAGGTTTGTCATAGGCAGGTAGGGCAAGGCAGGCTTTCATTGTGTCAGCAAAAGGATGGGAGCGTCTTGCACTTTGTTTTTGGGTGGTTTTCTGTGAATGGATTATTTTGTATCTCTGTCGGATACGGTTTGAAATGAGCGATTCTCGTGAGGATTCGGACTGCCATTTTGGCATGTTTTATTTCTCCTACCGGATCTAAAACTTTCTGTTGTAACGTGGGTTTTTCGGATGTCTTTTGTCGTATCAGTGTTCTTAAAATCTCTACTTTTGTTCTATAAGGTGGTTTTGAATTTGGCCGGTCTTGTTGAAAGGAAAAATATTCATAAATTCGTGCCCTGTCATGAGGAAAGTAAATGTAAAAGAAGTGAATACGGAACGCGAAATGGATGATTTCGTGGGACTTACGGAAAGATTGTATGCCGGAAGTCCTTATTATGTTCCTGATATGGAGACGGATATCCGTGAGACGTTCGACCCCCGTAAAAATGCCGGGTTGGACTTTTCGGACATCCAGCCTTTCATCGCTTACGACGAGCACGGAAATGCGGTGGGGCGTATCGTCGGCATTATCAACCATCGTGCGAATAAGAAATGGCACACGAAGAACGTCCGTTTCGGTTTCGTCGAGTTCATTGACGACAAGGACGTGTCTGCGGCTTTGTTGAAGGCCGTGGAGCGTTGGGGGCGCGAGCGAGGGATGGATTGCATCCAAGGTCCTATGGGGATTTTTGATTTCGACAAGGAAGGTATGCTCGTGGAGGACTTTGACCGGATAGGGTCAATGGTAACGATATATAATCCCCCTTACTATCCGGAACATTTGGAGGCATTAGGGTACGAGAAGGAGGTGGATTGGGTACAGGTGAGTATTGAGGTGCCGAAGGATGTGCCTGACAAATATGCCAGGGTTGCGGAACTTTCCAAGGAAATGTTTGGACTGCGAAGCAGGAAATTGACGAGGGCCGATATTTCCCGTCGGGGATATGGCAGGAAGGTGTTTGACTTGCTGAATGTGTCCTACTCTCCGCTTTTCGGATATACGGAGTTATCGGACAGGCAGATAGATACCTATCTTAAACGTTATTTGCCCTTGTTGGATTTACGGATGCTGTCGGTGGTGGAGAATGAAAAAGGTGAATTGGTGGGCGTGGCCATTACGATGCCCAGCCTGTCGCAGGCCTTGCGTAAGTCGAAAGGGCGCCTGTGGCCGTTGGGGTGGTTCTATTTGCTTCGTGCGTTGAAATGGAGAAGGGAAGAGAAAGCCGAGATGTTTCTGGTGGCCGTTCGTCCGGATTACCAAGGTTTGGGAGTCAATGCCTTATTCTTCAACGACCTGATTCCCGTGTATAACCGGTTGGGGTTCCGATATGCCGAGACCGGGCCGCAGTTGGAAGACAACGTGAAGGAGCTGAGCCAATGGAAGCCCTTGCATCCCACTTTCACCAAGCGTAGGAGATGTTACAAAAAGATTTTATAGAAACGGGATTATGGAAAATAGAGTTGTAATAACGGGAATGGGGATATGGTCGTGCCTCGGGAAGACATTGGACGAGGTACGCGATGCGCTCTATGCCGGGAAAAGCGGTATCGTATTCAGCCGGGAGCGCAAGGATGCGGGTTTTCGTTCCGCTTTGTGTGCTGCCGTAGGACAGCCTGACTTGAAACCCTTTGTGTCACGGAATCTGCGTCAGTTCATGCCGGAGGAAGCCCGGTATGCCTATATGGCTACGCGTGCGGCCCTTGAGCATGCCCATTTGGAGCAAGATTATATCGACCGGCACGAAGTCGGGGTCATTTATGGAAACGACTCCGTGGCCGAAGCGACCATGCGTGCGCTTGACAAGTTCCGTGAGTTTAAAGACACAGCGGCTTGCGGTAGTGGGGCCATCTTCCAGTCGATGAACTCCACCGTGACGATGAATTTGGCTTGCTTGTTCCATTTGCGCGGCATCAACCTGACGGCCTCGGCTGCATGTGCTTCGGGTTCCCATGCTGTGGGGTTGGCCTATCTTTTGGTCCGTAACGGGATGCAGGATTGTGTCGTGTGTGGCGGTGCGCAAGAGGCAAACCTCTACGGTGTGGCATCTTTCGACGGGATTCAGTCGTTCTCCGTGCGTGAGGATGAGCCGAAGAAGGCCAGCCGTCCGCGACGGACTGGTACCCGGAGGAGGCGCGGCCACGGTGGTGGTCGAGGGTTACGAACATGCTTTGAAGCGCGGTGCTCCCATCTTGTGTGAGATTGTGGGATGGGGCTTTTCCGGAAACGGCGACCACATCTCCACGCCCAACGTGGCAGGGCCGGCGCGGTCGTTGGAGCTTTGTCTGCAACATGCCGGTGTGACACCGTCGCAAATCGGTTACATCAACGCCCATGCCACATCCACCCGCATCGGCGACAGCCGCGAGGCGCAGGCGATAGCACAGGTGTTCGGGGACTACAAGGTTCCAGTCACTTCTACCAAGAGTCAGACCGGGCACGAAATGTGGATGGCCGGTGCAAGCGAGTTGATTTATTCGACGCTGATGATGAAAAACGGCTTCATTGCCGGCAACATCAATTTCGAGCATCCCGATGAAGATACGGCCTGCCTGAACATCATACCGCAGACACGGGAGGCGCATTTTGACATGTTCCTTTCCAATTCTTTCGGTTTCGGTGGGACGAACTCCACCCTTATTGTAAAAAACATATAATAAACACGATAAAAACAAACAGTTATGACACGTGAAGACATCGTAGAGAAAGTAAATGCCTTATTGGCAGAAGAGTTTGAAGTAGACGCAGAAGAGTTTGTCCCCGACGCGAATGTAAGGGACACGCTTTCCTTGGACAGCCTCAGCCTGGTGGACCTTGTCGCCATCATCCAACAGACTTACAAGGTAAAAATTCCCGTGGCGGACTTGCGGGAAATCAAGACGTTCGACAACCTTTACGATTACATCGAATCGCACGCGAAGCAGGAATGACAAATTATGACATTAAAAGCCTGATTCCCCAACGTGAACCGATTTTGCTCGTAGGCGCATTGGTCGGTGTGGAGGGCGATATGGCCCGGACGCAGCTCACGGTGCGCCGCGACAATAGTTTTGTGGGTGACGACGGACTGTTGGCTGAGTCGGGGCTTATCGAGCATATCGCCCAGTCGGCTTCCGCCTTTGCCGGTTACAAGGCCATGGAGGCTGGCGCTTCGGAACCACCGGTAGGTTATATCGGCGAAGTGAAGAAGTTTCGTTGTTTTCGTTGCCCCCGGGTGGGAGAAGAACTACAGACCACGGTGACCTTCGGGCCGGAAGTGGGTGGCGTGTCCTTATTGACGGGTGAGACCTGCGTAGGGGAAGAAACGCTGGCTTGTACGCAAATGAAGATATATGTGGCTGAAGGATCATTATTATAAGGTGTTGACCCGGCGCGTTTCGGACGGCTGTACGGTGTTCCGTATTGTGCTCCTGCCGGATTGCGAAGTTTATCGCGGACATTTTCCGGGACATCCGGTGTGTCCCGGGGCATTCAATATCCAAATGGTGAAGGAGTGTGTGATGGAAGTGTCAGGCAAGGCATTGCACATCCGCACGATTAAGCTATGCCGTTTGACGGCTGTGGTTTCACCCTACACTTGTACGGAACTGGACGTGGCGGTGAGGCTCTCTCCTGTGGAAGACGGGTTGGAGGTCAGGGCACGGGTAGCCGACGGGGAACAGGTGTATATGGAATATAAGGGATTGATGACGGTCGTTTGAATGGGTAATGAAGTACGATGTGGTGGTCATAGGTAGTGGATTGGGAGGATTGGAGTGTGCATATATCCTTTCGCGTGCCGGTTTGAGGGTGCTCGTCCTCGAACAAGGCCGGCAGCCCGGTGGATGCCTCCAGTCTTACCGGAGACGGGGATTGGCTTACGATACCGGTTTCCATTATGTGGGAGGACTGGACGAAGGACAGCCGCTGCATACCGTTTTCACTTACCTGGGATTGATGCAACTGCCTTGGCAACGCCTTGACCATGAGTTTGACAAGGTGACGATAGGGCAGCGTACCTTTGCATTTGCGCAAGGGTATGAAGATTTTACCGCTACGTTGGCTGCTGAATTTCCTTCCGAACGTCCGGCTTTGGGACGGTATGCTGCCTTATTGAGGCGTACGTCGGAACAGGAACTGGATTTGCTGAATCCACGTGCCGGAAAGACCGTATGGCCTTCACGTCTCGTTGAAACGAGTGCTTGGCAATATTTGAATGAGACTTTCCGCAATCCGTTGCTGGTGGACGTGCTTAGTGGGACTTCCTTGAAGATGGAGCTTCGGCGCGATTCGCTTCCGCTTTTCACTTTCCTTCATGGCCAAAGCAGTTTTATTGAAAGCAGTTGGCGGTTGAAGGGTGACGGAGCATTGATAACAGACCGCTTGGTGAGGGGAATCGGGCAGCAAGGTGGCCGGGTGGTTTGCGGGGCTGAGGTGGTCGAATTGGTAGAAAAGTGCGGAAGGTTGTCTGCGGCGGTCTGCCGGGACGGTGAAGTGTACGAAGGAGCGGTTTTTATCAGTGACATACATCCGGGGCAGACATGCAAGTTGGTAAAGCAGAGCGAGAGGATGAAGAATGCTTACCGTCATCGTATGGCCGGGTTGCCGAACACATTCGGCATGTTCACCGTGTCGCTCCGGATGAAACCTCGGGCATTGGAGTATTTCAATTATAACTGGTATGTTTATGCACATCCTGGTGTTTGGACTTTCTACGAAGAAGAGGAGCCGGTGTCCGGAGTGATGGTGGCTTGTCGTGTTCCCGAAGACGGGAACCGTTTTACTTCCCAAGTGGATTTGTTGACTCTTATGCCATGGGAGAGATGTATGCCCTGGAGTAATACGAAAGTCGGAGGGCGTGGCGAGGATTATGAGGCCATGAAAAGGCGTGTGGCTGACGAGTGTATCCGGTTGGCGGAACGGGTGGTGCCCGGGCTGCGTGGTTGGGTGGCTGAATGCTATGCCAGTACCCCACTTACTTACCGTGACTATACCGGTGCTCCGGAGGGGACGGCCTACGGTTTACGCAAGGATTACAGGAATCCGTTGGCGGCCTTGCTGTCCGTCCGCACACCAGTGCCGAACCTGTTCCTCACCGGACAAAACCTGATGTTGCACGGGGTGTACGGCGTGACGATGACCGCGCTGTTCACTTGTGCGGAAGTTTTGGGACGTGAGCAGATATGGAATATCCTAATGAATAAGAAAGGAGTGGAAATATGAAATATGCTTTAGTGACAGGGGGCAGCCGCGGAATAGGGCAGGCTGTCTGTGTGAGACTGGCCCGTATGGGCTACCACGTGTTGGTCAACTGTGTGAACCGGACCGATGAGGCAGTTGGTACGTCAAGAAGGGCAGGACGGTGAAGTCCTGAAATTCGATGTAGGAAACCGTGTGCAGGTCTCTGCCGTGCTTGAGGCTTGGATGGAGAAGCATCCGGAAGAATACATAGAAGTGCTGGTGAACAATGCGGGTGTGCGTCGCGACAACCTGATGGTGTTCATGCCTGGGGAAGATTGGGATAGCGTGTTGGGTACCGGCTTGGGCGGATTTTACAATGTGACGCAACCTTTGCTGCAACCTATGTTGGTACATAAGTTCGGGCGTATCGTCAACATGGCGAGCGTGAGCGGATTGAGAGGTATGCCGGGGCAGGCGAACTATTCTGCGGCAAAGGGAGGAATCATTGCGGCTACAAAGGCTTTGGCTCAGGAGGTGGCGCGGAAAAACGTGACGGTGAATGCCGTAGCACCAGGTTTTATCCGGACGGACATGGTGGAGGGGCTGGATGAGGCCGCTCTAAAGGAAACCATTCCGGTGGGCCGTTTCGGGATGCCGGAAGAAGTGGCGGGCCTTGTCGGTTTTCTGGTTTCCCGGGATGCCGGTTATATTACCGGCGAAGTGATAGCCGTTAACGGAGGTCTTTATACGTAATAGGTTTCTATATTTCTTATGCTGATGGACGGACTTGAAGATGTTTGCCGCGTAAGGGTGAAGTTCAATGAGATTGATTCGATGCGGAGGGTCTGGCATGGGGCTTACGTCACTTACTTTGAGGATGGACGGGAGTCTTTCGGCCGGCATTATCCGGGCATAGGGTATGCCGACATGCAGCGGTCCGGTATCTACGCTCCGATTTACGACCTGCACCTGAGGTTCTATGCTCCATTGGTGCTGGACGATGTGGCGGTGGTGCATACACGTTATGTGTACCGTCCCGGTGCACGGTTGGATTTAGAATATAAAGTTTACCGTGAGGCGGATGGAATCTTGTGCGCGGAAGGAAGTACGGTGCAGTTGTTCATCGATACGGAAGGTATGCTTATGGTGGACCCGCCCGATTACTATAAGGAGTGGCAGGCGAGATATAGGGAACGGAACGATAATCATCCCTAAGACGAAGAACTGACAGGTATGAGAAAACGATTGAACAATTTGTTTTTCGGAATAGGTATGATAGCCGTCGTCGTAATGTTTTTCTCTTTCGACGTAAGCCTTACCGAATTGTGGGAATACATTACGAAGGCCGGTTATTGGCTGGCGGCCATATTGGGGCTGTGGTGTGTGCTTTATCTCATGAACGCATGGGCGTGGAGGGTTATTATCCAGGGAGGAGGGCCTTGTATGGTGGGCTTCATGCAGTTGTTGAAATTGACGGTTTCCGGTTTTGCGTTGAACTATGCCACTCCGGTAGGACTGCTGGGCGGAGAGGCTTACCGTATTATGGAGCTTTCAAAATACATCGGTGTGCAACGGGCTACTTCCACCGTGATACTTTTTGCCATGATGCACATTTTTGCCCATTTCTGGTTTTGGGTGACGGGTGTCGTGGTCTATTGTGTCATGGCTTTGATGGGGGATGTGCCGATAAATAGCGGAATGGGGATTGTATTGGGATTCATTGCTGCTTTCTGTTGGGGAGGTATCTATCTTTTCATTAAAGGATACAAAAACGGAATGACGGTTAAATTGGTTCGTTTGTTGAGTAAGATACCCGGTTTACGTGGTTGGGGAGGACGTTTTATGGAGCGCCATTTGGAGGATTTGCAAAAGATAGACCGGCAAATCGCTGAATTACAGAATCAGAACAAGCGTTCTTTCTTTGGAAGTTTCGCTTTGGAATATATCGGGCGCTTCTGCCAGAGTTTTGAGATTTTTTTCATGTTGGTCTTGTTTGGTATAGACGGCGGAGGAGGAGTGAGCGGATATACGTTGACGTTTTTCCATTCCTTTCTGATTTTAGCTTTTACTTCGCTCTTCGCCAATATACTGGGATTCCTTCCGTTGCAGTTGGGAGGGCGCGAGGGGGGCTTTGCCCTGTCTGTGGCTCAAATGGGAATGGGGGGAGGCATCGGTATGTTTGTAAGTATTATCAGTCGGGTGCGGGAATTGTTCTGGGCCTCTGTCGGGCTGTTGTTGATGAAGGTGGGTACCGGAGTGTCCGTGCCGGACGGGAATGAGGAGCATACCGGATGACGGGACAGGTATAGTCGGGCAAAGAGATAAGGTTTAAGATAAGGTATTAGGTTTATGGGAAAAAGAATTATTTTCATGTGGCTGTGCCTGACGTTTGGGGTGGGTATGGCTTGCGGTCAGCATACGATAGTAAAAGGCATTGTTACCGATTCGGTTACAGGAGAGGCCCTGCCTTCTGTCACGATTGTGTTTAAAGGGACGAATATCGGTACTACGACCGATATCGACGGGCACTTTTCTCTTTCCACCCGTACGCCGGGAAAAGTGCTGGAAGTCGTTTATATGGGATACGACACCCAACACCTGAAGGTGTTACCGGGAAGAACCAATAATTTAAAGATCCGAATGCGGGAAAGTGAGATAGCCTTGCACGAAGTGACGGTAAAGCCGAAAAGGGAGAAGTATAGGAGGAAAGAAAACCCGGCTGTGGCTTTCGTAAGGCAGGTTATTGCTCGAAGAGACGACAACGACCCACGCAACCGCGATTACTTCCGTTACGATCAGTATGAAAAGATTGTGATAGCGAAAAACGATTATAAGCCGAAACCGAAGAAGGACGGAAAAACAGGAAAGTTCGATTTCCTGTCAGAATTTGTAGATACGTTGGATGTCGGTACGACGATTCTTCCGATTTCGGTAAAGGAAAAAGCACAGACCGTGTATTACCGTCGCGACCCGAGGTCGGAGAAGACAGTGGTGAAAGGAAACAAATCGTCCGGAGTGGATGAGGTCTTTTCGCGTGACGGGGTACAGCAGTTTCTGAATGAAGTCTTTCGTGAAGTCGATATTTATCAAAACAATATACCTTTGTTTTTGCAACGTTTTGTGAGTCCTCTTTCTTCTATTGGGCCGACCTTTTATAAATATTACTTGCTCGATACATTGGATGTGGAGGGTGACAGGTGTGCGGACTTGGCTTTCGTTCCTTTCGCGTCCGAGTCGTTTGGTTTTACTGGGCACTTGTATGTTACGTTGGACTCTGCTTATTTTGTCCGTAAAGCCATACTCAACGTGGCACAGGATATCAATCTGAATTTTATTTCCAGAATGACTATCGAACAAGACTTTGAACGCGGACCGGACAGTACCCGTGTGATTACGAAAGACGACATCAGCGTGGATTTTAAGTTGAGCGAGAAGTCGAAAGGTTTTTATGCGAGGCGTTTGAATGTATATACCCATCAGTCGTTTGAGGTACCGGAAGGCAGGCAAGAGCAAATATTCAAGGAGAGCGCACCGGTTATTACACAAAAAGAGGCTTACAGCCGTACGGAGGATTTTTGGGAAGAAGTTCGTCCGCAAGAGGCTATCCAAAGGAATCCGAACTCTATGGAGAAACTGATGGCAAAATTACGCTCTGTGCCTATTTTTGCCGTGACGGAGAAAGTGGTTTCTGTTTTGGTGTCGGGGTATATTCCTACAAGTAAGGTGCCGGACAAGAACAAGTTTGAGTTTGGCCCGATGAATTCCACGATCAATGGTAATGCCATCGAAGGAGCTCGTTTCCGTGTGGGAGGGGCTACGACCCCTCAGTTGAGTAAGAATTGGTTCGTAGAGGGGTATGCGGCATACGGAACGAGGGATAACAAGATGAAGTATGATGCTTTGGTGGAATATTCGTTCAACGACCGCAAGACGTACCGAAAAGAATTTCCCATGCACTCGCTTCGTTTCGAATACATGTATGACATCAACAAACTGGGGCAGCAGTACATGTATACCAGTAAGGATAATGTGCTTTTGGCTATCAAGCGGAAGAAAGACACGCGGGCAACGTATTTGCGTAATGCCGAATTGACGTACAGCCGCGAGCATTATAACGGTATATCGTACAACGCTGTCATTCGTAACTTCCGCGAATATGCTACGGATTATGCCCAGTTCGACCGTATAGGTGCCGACGGAGCCGTGACGCCTGTGAGAAAGTATGACATGACGGAACTGGAACTGAAATTCCGTTATGGTAAGAATGAGAAGTTTTATCAAACCCATGATGAACGAATACCGATTACGTATGATGCCTTGATTTTTAATCTGGAACATACCATGTCGAAAAAGGGTTTTTTAGGTTCTTCATATGATTACCATCGTACGGAGTTAGGCATACAGAAACGTTTGTGGTTTTCGGCTTTTGGTTTTGTAGATGTGATAGGTAAGGCGGGAAAGGTGTGGAACAAAGTGCCTTATCCCTTGTTGATTTTGCCGAATGCCAATCTGACTTATACGATTCAGCCGGAAGCTTATACGAACATGAATGCCATAGAGTTCATCAATGATGAATACATCTCGTGGGATGTGACGTATTATATGAACGGGTTGATATTGAACCGCCTTCCTCTCATCAAAAAATTAAAATGGAGGGAAGTGCTTTGCTTCAGGGGTTTGTGGGGGCATTTGACGGACAAGAACAATCCGATGAAAACGGGAGAGGGGTTGTATGCTTTTCCGGTTGGTTCCGGCGTGATGGGGCGTGCGCCTTACATGGAAGCCAGTGTCGGTATCGAAAACATTTTCAAGTTCATGCGCCTTGATTATGTATGGCGTTTGAACTATCGCGATCATCCGGGAATACAAAAGAGAGGCATACGTTGTACGATGAGTCTCTCGTTTTGAGCGAGCGCGGAAGAGGTAGAAAAACGGCAAGTCTTTGTAGGTGCAATGGCTTGCCGTTTTAAGGTACAGCCTGCGGCTGCTATATTTCAGTTTCTCTATTATCGTTTGTTGTGGGGTTTGAGAGGGTCTTGCTTGGCAAATGCAGCACGGTCTTTGATGAATTGGGCAATGTAGATACTGAAAAGGATAATGGTAATGATGATTCCTAAGATATCGAAAATGCCCCATTCAAGACCATACCAGTTGATACGCCATTCGGACCATGATGTGTACATGTAGAGTATGTTTAAAAGTATGAGCAGTAAACGGAATTCGGTAGGACCGAGTTTGCCGTACGTCAGACAGAATTCTTCTTTGACGATGGTGCAGACGTAAGTGTATATGGAGAGGCTCAAATAACCGGCTAATGCTGCTAACGCCACATCCATACGAAACATAGGAGAGAGACCGGCGCCGAGGAAGATGAGGCAGGTGGTGACAGCGTCGAGCGTATGGTCGATGAAAAAGCCGTATATCGGCCGTTGGGTATTACGGAAGCGTGCCAGTGTGCCGTCCAGGCTGTCGCCGTACCAATGAAGTACCAGTCCGAACGACGAAAGCCACAAATATCTTATATCTGTATTCGACAACCAGCCTCCTATGGCATAAACCACTGTACCCAATACGCCGATATAAGTCAATGTGTCCGAGGTCATCCATTCGGGTTGTCTCTGAGCTAACCACACAAGTGCTTTTTTCTCTGCTTTGCTAAGAATGGAGGTTTGAATTCTTTCTGCTGATTCTTTTCCCATTGTTGTATTTTTATCTGTGTAAAAAATATGAATATCTTGCAAAGATATGACTTAATTTTAGGGTAACGGTGTCCTTATAAGGAGTAGAAATGGTCTATTTGGTTGAAGGGGAGAGGGTTGATGTCGCTGGTTGGCCTGTCTGGGTTATCCCTTCGGCATCTATGGATAGGGTCGTCCTTTTACCGTTATTGTAAAAACGTAGTTGTGCCTCTCCTTGTGCATCGAACTTCACGTCGGGATTCCAATACAGTGTACGGCGATAGTCTGCGGTGCCAGGCAGGGGGCTCCGACTATAGTCCGGATGGTAGAAGTCCTTGCATACGGAGTAGCCCGTCATGAGATAACGGCGGTCACGAAAGGTGTATTGCCGTGCTTCGCCCGGGAAGAGGCGGTAGTCCACCACCACGTCGGGTTGGTCTGTGCCGCTGTACTTCCAACTGTTTTCCTCGCGCGGGGAATAATCGGTGTAGATGTAGAGTTTGTCCAGGTTGTAGAGCTTGTGGTATTTGCGGCGTACGGCTTCCGTCTGGTTGGTGATGGCTACTCCCACGGGTAACGTCTTGTCCTTGTGATTGAGCGGCAGACTGTCGTAACGTTCCTGTATGAAGTAATGACGGGACTGGTTCATGTCGCCGATGTAGGCTGTGCAGACTTGTTTGGTGAAGGTACGCCAGTCATACATGCCGCAGTTCAGACCGTAGTCGGCGGCCAGATTGAACGCCTCGTAGGCATCCACCACGAGCGTGGGTTTCTTCAGGTTGAGTTTGCGCAGGCCGCCGCGCTTGTTGCGTACGGTCACGGCAGACATGAGGTGCGTGCCCGAAACCAGGCTGTCCGGCAAGAGTGAGTTGTCTTCCATGTTCTCGAATACGGCGTCATGATAATAGCTGTATGGCTTGGGGAAGACGGGGTAGAAGCGGTCTTGCTTCACATAATAGTCCGGGTAGGCTTCTTCGTCGTGAAACTCCTTGTAATTCCGTTTCTCCTTCCGTTTGTTGAATTTGGCAGAGTCCGTAGCTGTCAGGAAGAGGCTGCAATCGCCGTGCAGGATGGGGGAGAGCATGGTGAAACGCCCTCCTTTGGTGTCCTGTGAGGCCTCTACGATGTCAGTACCTTGAACAAAAGTGGCCGTCACGGTCACTTCCTTTTTCATCTTGCCGCTGTAAGTCGTGCCGTAAAGGTCGTCCAGCGAAAACGGCGTGCCGGCTGTGGTGTAGAGGGGAAGCTCTTTTCCCATCCCCGGGATGTAGATAGTATCACCGTAGTCGGCTTCAGGCAGGAGCGAGTAGGTGGGATGTACGCTGCCAGTCAGGGTTTGCATCCGTTCGGGGAGGAAACTCAAGCGGAACGGTTCCACACCTGCCATCTCGCGCCATTCGTAACGCCGCCATCCCTGCACGAGCATGAGCAGGTCGAGGTCGCGGCGGTGGATACTGTCGTCGGCCTCGAAATAATATCCCGGGTCTTCCACGAAGCCTTTCAGGTCACTGCAAAGTAGCATTTCGGTAAGTATTGTGCCGTTGTCATAGGTCGATTCATCTGTACTGTGGTCACGTACGGAAATGGACAGTCGGGTAGAGTCCGGTAGGGAGGTATGGAGTTTCAGTTGTATTTCTATAGGCTCGAATGGTGCATATTCTTTTTTTACGTTGTTTACGGTCAGTAGTGTACGGGAAAGACCATGGTGGTTGACGAAGAAAAGGCGCTCGGCCAAGATGTGTCCACGTCCGTCGAAGAGGGTCATTTGGTTCACCCCTTCAGCCAGACTGTCGGTTGGAATATCGGCTGAGGCTTTTCCTTGGCTGTCCGGCTTTAAGGTCGTGAAAGCCTGTACGGCTCCACCGTGTAGGATTTGCAGGCCGACCTCCTCGTCAGGCAGTCCGTGACTTTCTATCCGGGCATGGATCAGGCTGTCGTTTTGCGTAACGCGAAGCGTACATCCCGCATCTTCCGCTTCAGGTAATTTCACTTCATATTCATATTTCCCGTATCGGAATACGGCTTTGTATTTTTCTTCGGCTGAGACTTGGGGGATGACGAATGTGCCGCGTCCGCGATGGACGGTATGTGTACGTGCAATAATTTGCTTATGGCGATTGTATATCGTAACTTCTGCTGCGACATGCTGTCCGGTTTCGTCGTTCAGTTCGAAGGCCACGTGTCCGGGTAGTCCGGCCACGAGTGCGCCCCCTTCCGGATAGAATTTCAAGTCCATGTCCGGTTTTCCTTTCCGCGTACGGAAGTATCGCCGCAGGGGGCGGAGCGTCATGTCTTTGGGGTAAATGCCGGGAGAGGACGGACGGTCGAATACGGGAAACACGCGTGAGTAAAGCTTGTCGTAGTCGCGAAAGTAATCCTTGGCCATCTGTTTATTATAAAACATCTCTTCGGTGTAAGGAGAGTGAGGATGCTCGTAACGGCCGAAGTTCAGCATCCAACGCGTATAGGCGCGCAGTTCGTAATATCCGGCGTACAGGGAGTCGGTGAGCAGAAAAGCACCGTGCGC
>ENA-OPBE01001221-OPBE01001221.1-human-gut-metagenome-genome-assembly--contig:-NODE-1221-length-23043-cov-2.887724_pt1 | contig 23043 bp, 19 predicted proteins | sample MGYA00241066_ERZ501448 | MGnify/ENA primary metagenome ERZ501448 (study PRJEB25962, sample SAMEA2042585) | human gut metagenome | biome: human gut; feature: human-associated habitat; material: faeces...
CGTGCTGACAATACTCGGAGGGCAGCCTCCCGGGAAGATAAGTCGACGCCGACATTTGTGAATTCAGCTTTCCAATAGGAAGGCTGTTTTCTTTTCAGAGACGGTAACAGCTTTTGCTGTCATCGTCTTTTTTTTATTGCATTTCAGCCGTAGAATAAGTTAAAATAATTTCGGGTGATTGAGATGAAAACCACATTCGAATTGATATACGATGTTGTACGAAAAATCCCGCGCGGCTGCGTTGCGACTTACGGGCAGATAGCGACTCTCGCCGGCAATCCGCGCTGGTCGCGCGTCGTCGGCTATGCTCTGCATGTCAACCCTGAGCCGGGCGTTATTCCGTGCCACAGGGTAGTAAACCGCCTGGGCGAGACTTCCTCCGCGTTCGCGTTCGGCGGTGAGGATATGCAAAAGACCCTCCTTGAAGAGGAGGGCGTGGAATTTGATGAATCCGGCAGAGTCGATCTTCAAAAATATCAGTGGCGCACCTGATTATTTGAACACCGTCTGCACGAGCAGCATATAGAGCGCGGTGCCGCCGCCGATGCTCAGCAGCGTGTTTTTCTTCCATTTATGCAGTACAATTATCAGCAGCACCGACAGAATCTCCGGTATGCCGTAGGTTCCGCTTGAGGCGACGTCTTTGAAGCAATAAACGACCAGCAGACCGATGGCGGGCGCAGACGTTCCGTTCGTCCATTCGCACAAGAGCAATGAAGAGATATACGGCGTTATTTCCGGCAAGGGCAAAGCCGTTATCGACGGCGAGGAAGTGGCTCTCGCCGAGGGCGACTGGCTGAGAGTTGCGCCGAAAGACAGTTCTCTGCTGCGGCGGATTCCGGAATAACTTTTGTATGTATCCAGGTGAAAGAAAATTCGCTCGGCGGCTTTACCGCCGACGATGCGGTCGTGTATTAAATAAAAAGCTAAAAGTGCAGCTGCGGGATAACCGGGCTGCACTTTTTTATATAATGTTCGGTTTTTTATTTATCCCTCTTCAACCGGCGCATAGCTGCGGATGAAGGCATTGATGAACAGCGGACCCATGTCTATTGCGTGGAACACTGCGCCGTCCGCAGTTTCGAGAACCGTGATGCCCTCGCCCTCGCTGCCTTTTGTCAGGTTGCGGTCGAAATATTTTGAAACTTCGCCGCTGACGGGATCGATTTTATATATTGCCTGAGTGTCGTCGTTTGTCGCGGCGTAGAGCATGCCTTTGTACATCTCCGCGCCCTGAATGCGTTTGACCGTCTCGCTGAGCTTCACTGTTTTGGCATATTTCATATTGTCCGCTATGTCATAGAAAATCAGCTCATTCGCGTTCTTTGAATGGTCGAGGGCGATGAGCAAACCGTTGTCGTTGTCGACCGTGACCCACGGCAGTCCGCGCGTGTGACGGGTGTTGTCGAGAATATAATATCTGCCGGTGAATTTCAGCGTGTCTGCGTCGTATACCGCGACGACTGGATATTTCCAGACCTTGCTGTCCTCGAGCCCGGCATAGATGCAGTTGTCGGCTTTCGAGTAGCTGATGCCGCCGATGTGCGCGAGGCCGTAGTCGTCCTTGAGCTTTTTCGGGATGGCGAGCGGGTTCGACTTGACGCGCGTCTTGCCGTCGAGCTCGGACTTTGTCAGCCCCCATTTCGAGCTGAAATAGTAGTATTTGCCGTCTGTCGTTATGCCCTGCGAGCGCTCCGCCGCGCCGATAAGCAAAACATTGACTTTTGATACCTCGGGGTGTCTCTTGCCCGCGGAGAGCGCGTCGATGCCGAGAGTCAGGACGGAGAGAAAAGTCATGAACGCCGCGAGAGTGAGTGCGGCGAGGCGGCGCATGACGGCTGCGGCTTTTCCGAGAATTTCTATATACTGCATATGAAAACCTCCTGTTTGTTGCCGTTCTGATTATAACTTAGCAAAAACAGAGTGATATGTCAATCGTAAAAATAAAAAAACGCAGTAACGGCCTTGACCGAAACTGCGTTTTTGTTTTAGCTGTCAGGCAGCCTTACTCGTCGATGGAGTAGTGGCTGAAATGGATATTGAGGCGAGACTTGCCTGCCGCAATGATGTGGAACAGGGAACCGTCGTCCATGGGAAGAATGGTGACGTCTTCGGCCTCAAAGCCCTTACCGATGTTGGTGTTGAATGCTGTGGAGACAACGCCTGTGGAAACGTCTATAGCGAGAATCGGCTTAGTGTCGTTCTTAACATCGCTGGAGAGATAGAGAGTGCCCTTGTAGAACTCTGCACCCTGGACTCTGTCGATGGGAGCGGACAGCTCGATGGTCTTTACATACTCAAAACCGTCAACGGAATAAACGTTGAGCTGAGTGGCGTTCGACCAATCGGAGGTGTAGATGAGTCCGTCCTCGGGGTTGACAGCGCACCATGCCATGTGGGACTGGTTGCTGACCTCAAAGAACTCGCCGGTGTACTCAAGAGTCTCCGCATCATAAACTGCGATAAGCGGATGCTTATAGAACTGGTTGTCTTCAAGCGCGGCATAGATCTTGCCGTTGTAGTAGGAGAGACCGCCGAGATGGTTGCTGTTGTATTTGGCGGTGAGCTCGACGGGGATAGCGGCTACCTTCTTAATTACGGTTGTCTCGCCGTCGAGAGCCATTTTTGTCAGGGTCGTTTTGCCGCTGAAATAAAAATACTCTCCGTCGTTTGTCAGGCCCTGAGCCTTTGTAATTGCATCGGTGAGCACGATATTCTTGTCGCTGACCAGCGTAGCACCCTCGGGGGGAGCGGCCGGCTTGTCAAGTTTACCGGTCAGTGCGCCGATAAGCGCCGAAAAAATGGTGCAGGCGGCAATTACAATTTTGATAAAATTCTTCTTGTCAAACATGTTTTTCCCTTCCATATTTTTTATTTTTATCTGTACCTTCCCAACTGTGGTACGGACAAATGGCAGTAATGATAACGGAGCATATAAATACGGGCAGATAAAATATCGTTGAATATGAAGTGGATATGCATTATTCTGTCGCTTTTATATAACTTCTGTCGCAAAACAGCACAATAACTATAGCAAATGCATTTTTTGCTGTCAATGCTTTATGCGAACAAAACTATTTTTTTACATTTTTATTGCACTTTTATGTTGAAATTTTCCTAATTTTTTAGTAAAATGATTCTAAAATCAAGTTCGGTTGAATAACCGAAACGGTGGAAACTCACATGAACTCAGAATCAGCGCACGGATACCGTCCGTGCATAATAATACCGGGCATAGGGCAGTCGCGGGTGATAGAGACGGGCGAAAACGGCGAAAAGATCCGCAATCTCTGGCCGTTCGATCCCGATATAGACGCGCTCGTCAAGTCGGTCGCCCCGTCCGCCGCGCGGATGATGCTTCTTCGGCGCGACTGCGGCTTTACTGCGGCGCTCGACAAGGCTGTGCGCGTGATGCTCGAACCGCTCAGCTGTACGCCCGACTCCATGAGAAAAGTCAGAGCCGAGGTTGTCGGCTATTATCGTCCCGTCGGCGAATGCACCGCCGGCGAGAAGAGATACATATATAAGATGGTGCCCCTCAATGCGCTCGCGGATATTATCGGCGAAGAGAATCTTTATTTCTTCGCGTATGATATCTTCGGCAGGGCGGACGAAAATGCCCGTCTGCTGCGCGAATTTATCGCGATGGTCAAAGAACAGAGGCAGTGCGAAAAGGTCGATCTGATTCCCGTGAGCATGGGGGCGACCGTAGTGGAGATGTACTTTGAGCTGTACGGCGCGGATCAGGATGTCAAGCGCGTTATCGGCGTTGTCCCGGCGTATGACGGCTCGGATATCGCCGCCGACCTTGTCGCAGGGGATATCAATACAGAGGACTGCGACGCGCTGCTCGAAATGCTTCTGAGCCGGCGCGAGGCGGAAAAAATATCTAAACTGATGCATATGATGCCAAAGAAAGTCGCGGATGGCGCGGTCAGGGCACTGGTTCGCGCGGCGTGCGAGAGCGTTGTTGTCAACAGCTCTGCGATGTGGGGAATAATCCCCTCGGAGCGCTATCCCGCGCTTCGTGATAAGTATCTCGGCGACTCTGCGCATGATTCAATGCGCGCCGTGACCGACCGCCACTGGCGTGTCAGGCGGAATATAAAAGAACTCGTCCGGCGCGAACAGGAGCGCTCGGTTGAATTTTATAATATCTGTGGCTGCGGCAAGCGGTTAGCGCCGATAGCGGCATCCGACAGTCTGACTTCAGATACAATAGTCCCGACATATTCGGCGTCGATGGGCGCGCAGTGTGCGCCGCCCGGACGGACGCTCAGCCCGGGGCGCGGCGAACCCGTTGATTTCATATCCCCGCGCTCGGATATCAATGCGGCGTCTGCCGCCGTGCCGGACAGGACATGGTTCTATTATAATATGGAGCACGAACAGGCCGCCGAGAATAAAAATCTGCTCGACCTCGTCGCGAAGATAGCCTCTTCCGATGAGCCGATAGACGTGTTCACCATGCCCGAACACCCTCAGTTTGCCGATTATAAGGAATAAGACAATACATATCAAGAACAGGAGAAAAACTATGAAGAAGATGAAATCGACCGTAGCCCTTGTGCTCGCGCTCATCATGGCTTTCTCGGCGTTTACCTGCGCCTCCGCAGCCCCCGCGTCCGCATCGTCCGATGCGGCGATAGCAAAGGCTGTTGCCGATGCCGAGAATGAGGGCGGAACACACGCCGACTGCCGCAACGGAGATTGCGGGCACGCACCCGTCGTTGTAGTCCCCGGCATCAACCATTCGCCCACCTATCTCTATGACGAGAACGACGAGCCTGTGCTCAACAAGGACGGCAAACGCATAGGCGGAACGCTGCTTATCCTTGATACGGATAATCTTGTCACCGTCATCCTCAAAAAGCTCGCGTGGCCGCTTATAAAAATGCTCGCCACCCAGACGGACAGCGGCTTCCCCAAGGCAGTCTATGAGACCGTCTGCGACCTCTTCTCCATCCAGAAGTGCGACAACGAGGGCAACCCGATAAACAACCTCAAGACCGAGAAATACGGTTCTCTCGCCGACATGGATAAGGACACGAGAGACTGGGCATACAGAATGATCCCCATGCAGAAGCTGACCAATATCATCGGCGAGGATCATGTCTATTTCTTCACATTCAACCTCGTCGGCAGCCCCATGGACTCCGCCGCGAACCTCAATGAATATATCCAGCAGGTCAAGAAGGCGACCGGACACGACAAGGTAAATCTTCTCAACGTCAGCCTCGGCGGAACTATCTTCACCGCATATCTTGATGCTTACGGCTACAAAGATATCAACCAGGTCGTCAACGCCGTTGCCGCGACCGACGGCTCCGAGATAATCGCCGATTTTCTCACGAGAGGCGAAGCAGGCTTCAGAATCGACGACGAGTTCCTCTATCATGAGTATATCCCGAGAATAATCGCGGAGGGCAGCGACACCGACTCCCTCGGCTATCTTCTCAATCTTGTTATCAGAATAATCCCGCGCCAGGTGTTCAGAGACACCCTGACCGCCGCCATGGACGGTCTCTCCGAGACTCTGCTCGTAAACTGCCCACAGTTCTGGGCGCTCGTCCCGTCCGACAGATATGACGCTCTCTGCGAAAAGTATCTGACCGACAAGGATCACGCAGTCCTCAAGGCGAAGACCGACCGCTATCATCAGGCTCAGCTCAACCTCAGAAAGAATGTCCTCGCGGCTCACGCGGCGGGCGTTAAGATAGACTCAATAGCCGGTGCGAACCTCGCTTTCGGTGATGTCGAATACAGCTACTTCAGCATCATCAAGAGTGCGCTTGACACCAACTCCGACGGTATCATCCAGCTCTCATCTACCACCATGGGCGCAACAGGCGCCGCCCCCGGACAGAAGCTGCCCGACAGCTACAAGCCCGCAAAGAGAGGCTATATGTCCGTTGACGGCTCGATAGACGCCTCCACGGCAGTCCTCCCGGACAACACATGGATATTCATCGGTCAGCACCACGAGGCGGGCAACAACGACGTTATTCTGACTCTCGCCTGCGCGCTGTTTACCGATTCCGAGCTCAAGGATGTCCACTCCAAGCCCGATGTCTGGCCGCAGTATAACGGCACCTGCCGCACGAAGGAAATAAGACGCTGGCTCCTGCCCGATGCAAAGGCTTACAGAGCGAAAATCGACGAAATGCCCGCAGAAGAGCGTCCGAGTGCCGAGCAGATAGCCGAGCTTGACGCCGCTATCGCGCAGGGCGAAGACGCACTCAACATGACTATAGCCGATCCCGCAAAGGCAGACGCCGCGAAAGAGAGACTGACGAATATCCTCGTCGAACTCGGTCAGCGCGAGCCTGCAAAGGAGACTTCCGAGGCGGCATACGCGCTCGAGAAGGTCTGCTGTGTGCTCAGCCTCATCGCCCTCAAGACGATAGGTAGCCAGGGCTATTCCGATGTTGCCCGCGTGGTTATCAAGTTCCTTATCAAATTCATAGCTTCCGTTATCTGATCTGAAGTTTTATTTACGGCGAACCCCATCTTCGGAGTTCGCCGTATCTTTTTAAAGGACGGTGTTTTAAAATGAAGTCAGTCAGGAAAATAGCGGCGCTGATACTATGCGCGGCTCTTGTTTTCTCGACCGGCATATCCGCCGCATCTTACGGCGGCGCAAAGCATGAAACCGTGTCGTCCGCCGACGAATCGGGACTCGCTGCGGCGCTCACTCAGAAAAACGAAAAAGCAGAGCCCGCGAAGGCGAAAAAGCCCGGCACCCTGACCGAATGCGGCGGAACCTGCGAATACAGCCCGACGGTTGTTATCCACGGCATAGGCCAGTCCAAGACCTATCTATATGAGAACGACGAGATAGCGGTCGACGAGGACGGCAAGCAGATAACCGGCTGGCCGATATACGCGAATACTAAATATATTATAAAAAATCTGCTCTGGCCGCTCGTCAAGATGCTCGTCACCCAGCGCGACGACGGCTTTGTCGAGTCATTCAGAAAGACGCTCGAGGGTACTCTCTATGTCAACGCTTTTGACTCGAACGGCAAGAATGTCTATGATGTCAGAGTCAAGAAATATCCGCAGAGCGTTGCAAAATGCACGGACGAAGACAAAGAAGAGATATACGGCAATGTGCCGATAGACGGCTTCTCGAAAGTCGCAGGCGAGGATCATCTCTATTATTTCGCCTACAATTCGTTCGGCAACAACAGCGAGATAACCGACGAGCTCTATAATTTCATCGGTCAGATAAAGCGCGAGACGGGTCACGACAAGATAAATGTCGTGGCAATAAGCCTTGGCGGCACTATCGCAAACAGTCTGTTCGACCGCTATCCGGAGCTCTATCCGAGCCTCGACCGCGTGGTTTATATCGTCCCCGCGCTCGACGGATCTAACATAGTCGGCGATATCTATCTCGGCAGGCTCAGCACCTCGGACGAGATGCTCTACAAGAACCTGCTGCCGAATCTTGTCGGCGGAGCGGAGGGCTATCTGCTCAACGCCGTTATAAGAATGATGCCCAAGCAGATTCTGCTCGACACGCTCGGCGCGACGGTTGACGGGCTGACGAATGTTATTCTTCGCAACTGCACCACGATGTGGTCGCTCGTGCCCGAGGCATACTATGACGAAGCAGTATCGCGCGTCCTGCCAGGAGAAGAGAATGCGGAGATGCGCAGGCAGGTCGAAGTATATCATCACGCGCAGGTCAACAGATTCGCGAATATTGAAAAGATGCGCGCCGCCGGAGCCGAGGTCTTTGATATAGTTGACTATGACTATCAGCTCTACTGCCTGGTGCCATCATACGACAAGAGCAATGCGGACGGAATAATCCATGCGGAGTCGACCTCCATGGGCGCGAAGTTCGCGAAGATAGGCGAGACCCTCGGCGAGGGCTATGTCCAGCAGGGTACTCACTGCAAGAACGAGACGCACAATCATATTTCACCCGACGGCGTTGTTGATGCGTCGGTCGGTCTGCTTCCCGACCACACCTTCTATTTCAAGGGTCAGGATCACGAAAAGACCGGCTCGAACGATGTCATAATGAAGCTTGCGACCGAGCTGCTGACGAATCCCGAGTTCAAGGATGTCTATTCCATGCCCGACAGGTTCCCGCAGTTCAACATCGGCAGGAATACGAAAGATTTAGTGAACAATCTGATGAAACCGGCGCAGGAGATAGACAGGAGCACGCTCTCGCCCGAAGATGCGGCGGAGCTTGACGCGGCGCTCGAAGAGTGCAATGCGATGCTCGAAAATACGGTAGTTGACCCAGCGGCGACAGAGCACGCACAGAAGAGGCTCGAAAATATACTGATAAAAATCGGCGAGCGCGAGGCTCCGAACGAGAATAAAGAGAAGCTGAGCGCAGTCGGCGAGGCGATAAGCAAATTTATAAGCGATGCGCTCTATGAGTGTGTCGGCGCTCAGGGGTATTACGATGCGTTCCAACAGCTGCTGGAGCTTATCGGAAAATACTTCCCTCAGCCCGCATAAACAGCAAAAATAACAGCAGACCGGGGAGACCCGGTCTGTTTTTGTACTTGTAGGGTGCGACGACTCGACGCACCGGGCATGATGTAAGGTTGCAAAAATCTTACGGTGCGGTCGGTTTGTGCCTTATGAAATAAGAGCTTGAATCAGCGGCACAAAAGCAAAACAGCCGGAGAGAAAATCTCCGGCTGTTGATTTAATTTTTACATTCCGCGCCTTGTTACGCAGTTTTCGAGGTTTATCGCATCGTACACGCCCTCGTCGAAAAGCGGGCAGATGCTTTTGTATTCGTCTATCGGCATCTCTTCGAGCGTCGTGCCTTTTTTGATGCAAAGTGCAACGAGCTCGCCCGTCGCTTTATAGGCATCGCGGAATGGCAGCCCCTTTGAAACGAGGAAGTCGGCGCAGTCTGTAGCATTTATGAATCCGCCGGCGGCAGCCTTTCTCATGTTCTCGGGAATCATCTTCATCGTCGCTATCATCGGAGTCAGCGCCGTCAGGCACATTTTGACTGTGTCCATGCCGTCGAAAATCGCGTCCTTGTCCTCCTGCATATCTTTGTTATATGCAAGCGGCAGACCTTTCATCGTCGTGAGCAGTCCGCAAAGGTCGCCTATAACACGCCCCGCCTTGCCGCGCGCGAGCTCCGCGAGATCGGGGTTCTTCTTCTGCGGCATGATGCTCGAACCTGTCGAAAAAGCGTCGTCGAGCTCGGCGAATTTGAACTCCCACGAGCACCACATGATTATCTCTTCGCACAGGCGCGAGATGTGAACCATGAGTATCGAGCACGCGCTGAGCAGCTCGAGGCAGAAGTCTCTGTCCGATACGCCGTCAAGGGTGTTGGGCATATAACCGTCGAACCCGAGTGCCTTTGCGGTCATGGCGCGGTCGATGGGATATGTCGTTCCCGCGAGCGCACCCGAGCCGAGCGGGGAGTAGTTCATCCTGCCCGCGGCGTCCTCAAAGCGTCCGAGGTCGCGGCGGAGCATCTCGATATATGCGCCGATGTGCGCCGAAAAAGTTATCGGCTGAGCGCGCTGAAGATGCGTGTAGCCCGGCATGATGCAGTGGGCGTATTCTTTAGCCTTGCCGTCGAGAGCGTCAATAAGTCCGTTTATGAGCCCCGTGACCTGCGGCACATCCTTTTTGAGATAGAGCCTTATGTCAACGGCAACCTGGTCGTTTCTGCTGCGCCCGGTGTGGAGTCTTTTGCCCGCGTCGCCGATTCTCGAGGTAAGTTCGCCTTCGATAAAAGTGTGGATATCCTCGGCGTCGGGGTCTATCATCAGCTCGCCCGAGATAATGTCGTTTCGGATGTCCGAGAGTTCCGCAAGAATTTTCTTGCAGTCCTCCTCGGAGATTATCCCTTTTGCGGCGAGCATCGATGCGTGGGCGATGCTGCCGTCGATATCCTCGTTGAACATGCGGCTGTCCGTTTTTATCGAGGAGTTGAAATCGTTGGTCTTTTTATCGGCTTCTTTGCTGAAGCGTCCTGCCCAGAGCTTCATGCCTTTGCCTCTCTCTCGGCGTCGAGAATGGCCTTGACCTTTATCGGCAGACCGAAGAGGTTGATGAAGCCTGCGGAGTCCTTCTGATCGTAGACATCGTCCTCGTCAAAGGTCGCGAAAGCTTCGCTGTAGAGCGAATAGGGCGAGGTGGTGCCCGCGTTTATTATGTTGCCCTTGTAGAGCTTGAGCTTGACGTCGCCGGTGACGCGCTCCTGAGTCTTGTCAACGAAAGCGGCGAGCGCCTCCCTGAGAGGAGTGAACCACTGGCCGAAGTAGACAAGCTCGGCGTAGCGCAGAGCGACCTGCTCTTTGTAGTGCATGGTGTCCCTGTCGAGGGTCAGAGTCTCGAGGACTTCGTGAGCCCTGTAGAGAATGGAGCCTGCGGGATTCTCGTAAACGCCCCTTGACTTCATGCCGACAAGGCGGTTCTCGACGATATCCGCAAGTCCGACGCCGTTTTCGCCGCCGATCTTGTTGAGCTTCTCGATCATGGTAACGCCGTCCATCTTCTCGCCGTCAACGGCAACGGGAACGCCCTTTTCAAAGCTTATTGTGATATAGGTCGGCTTGTCGGGAGCCTGCTCGGGGGACTGACCGATCTCAAGAAAGCCGGGCTTGTTGTACTGCGGCTCGTTTGCGGGATCTTCAAGGTCGAGACCCTCGTGCGAAAGGTGCCAGAGGTTCTTGTCCTTTGAATAGTTCGTCTCACGGTTTATCTTGAGCGGAATATTGTGAGCCTCGGCGTATTCTATCTCCTCCTCACGGGACTTGATGTTCCAGATACGCCAGGGAGCGATTATCTGCATATCGGGCGCGAAAGCCTTTATCGCGAGCTCGAAACGCACCTGATCGTTGCCCTTGCCCGTGCAGCCGTGGCAGATAGCGTCTGCGCCCTCGGCTTTGGCTATTTCAACGAGTCTCTTCGCGATTATCGGGCGTGCAAACGAGGTGCCGAGCAGATAGTCACGCTCGTATACGGCGCCGGCTTTAAGTGTCGGGAAGATATAGTCCTCGACGAACTCTTTTTTGAGATCCTCAATATAGAGCTTGGAAGCGCCGGTCTTGAGAGCCTTCTCCTCGAGTCCGTCGAGCTCCGTGCCCTGGCCGACGTCGGCTGAAACGGCAACGACCTCGCAGTTGTTGTAGTTCTCTTTGAGCCACGGGATTATTATCGATGTGTCAAGTCCGCCGGAATAGGCGAGCACAACTTTTTTTATCTCTTTCATGTTAAATACCTCCGTATTCATCGTATGCACATATTATACAACGATTATTCAGAAAATCAAGAGTTATATTCAAAAAATATGCAACTTCTTGGAAAGTAACAAAAGAAGCGCCCCGAAGGACGCTCTTTTTGGTGGAATTTGTTTACTTGAGCAGAAAACCGACCTTTTTCATGGCCTTGTTGAGCGTGCGCTCGGAGATACGCTGCGCAGTCTCGGCGCCCTTTGCCATGCATTCGGTGAGATATGCCTTGTCGTTTACGATGCGGTTGAAGTTCTCGCGCACGGGGGTGAGTTCTTCTATAACGGCCTCGCCGACCTTTGTTTTGAAGTCGCCGTAGCCCTTGCCCTCGAACTCGCGCTCGATCTCGTCGAACGAAGCTCCGGTGCAGCAGGAATAAATGGACATCAGGTTGTTGATGCCGTCCTTGCCCTCGCCGTATCTGACAACAGCTTCGGAGTCCGTGACCGCGCTCTTGAACTTCTTCATAATAACCGAGGGCTCGTCAAGAATGGAGACGGAAGCCTTCGGGTTCGGGTCGGATTTCGACATCTTCTGATTCGGGTTTTGCAGCGACATTATTCTCGCACCGACCTTGCCGATAAACGGTTCGGGAATAGTGAACGTGTTGCCGTATATGCCATTGAAGCGCTCGGCTATGTTGCGGGTTATCTCAAGATGCTGCTTCTGATCCTCGCCGATGGGCACATAGTTTGCCTGATAGAGCAGGATGTCCGCAGCCATGAGCACGGGGTAGGCGAAGAGACCGACATTGACATTGTCCGCGTGCTTCTGGGATTTGTCCTTGAACTGGGTCATTCTCGAGGCCTCGCCGAACTGGGTGTAGCAGTCGAGAATCCACGCGAGCTGGGCGTGGGTATTGACATGGCTCTGGACGAACACGACGTTCTTGTCCGGGTCGAGTCCTATCGAGAGCAGGAGCGCAAAAGCCTCCATGGTCTGGCGTCTGAGAGTCGCGGGATCCTGTCTGACGGTTATCGCGTGCAGGTCGGCAACGGCGTAGACGCAGTCATAGTCGTCGCTCATCGCTTTCCAGTTGCGCAGAGCACCGAGATAGTTGCCGAGGGTCGGAATCGCAGTCGGCTGGATTGCGCTGAGAACGCGCTGGCGGCGTTCGGGAGTCTGATTTTCCATATATGTTATTCTCCTCTCATTTCTTTAAGAACCCTGCCGAGGATCTTCATGCCCTCGACAATTTTATCGTCCGCTGGGGTCGAGAAATTGAATCTGACGGCGTTGCTCTTTCCGTTGACATCGGTCAAAAATGCGGTGCCGGGGACGAGCGCGACCATGTTCTCGGCGGATTTTTTGACGAACTCAAGCGCGTCAACATCCTCGGGCAGCTCGCACCAGATGAACAGACCGCCCTCGGGACGGACATAGCTGACCGCGTCGCCGAGCTCGCTGTCTATCATATCGCACATGAGATTGAGCTTTCTGCGGTATATCTTTCTTATCTTCTCGATGTGCTCGTCAACATCGTATCTCTTCATCCACTCGGCGACTATCATCTGCATCAGCTGGGTCGTATGAACATCGACCGCCTGCTTGCCGACAGTCATCTTCGCGACTACGGGCGCGGGAGCGACCGTGAAGCCAATACGGATGCCGGGCGCGAGGATCTTCGAGAACGAGCCGGAATAAATGACGATTCCGTCCTCGTCGAAGCTCTTTATATTCGGAACATCTTCGCCCGCAACGCGCAGATCGCCGTAGGGGTTGTCTTCGAGAATCATAACATTGTGCGCCTTGGCGAGCTCATAGAGCTTGCGGCGCTTCTCGAGCGACATCGTAACGCCCGCGGGATTCTGGAAGTTCGGAATAGTATATATCATTTTTGCGTTCGGGTTCTCATCAAGAGCCTTTTCGAGAGCCTCTATATTCATGCCGTCCGCATCGACGGGCACGCCGACGAGCTTCGCGTTATATGAGCGGAAGCAGTTGAGCGAGCCGATGAACGACGGGCTCTCGCAGATAACGACATCGCCCTCGTTGCAGAGAACTTTGGTCGAAAGATCCATGACCTGCTGCGCGCCGCTCGTGATTATAATCGAATCAAAGTCGCGGCCGATGCCGTATTTTGATTTCATTCTGTCTTTTATCAGGCTGATAAGCTCGGGGTAGCCCTCGGTCACGCCGTACTGGAGCGCGTCTATCGGGCGGTTCTTGAGTATATCTGCGGCTATCTCCTGAACCTCGGCGACGGGGAATGCGTCGGGAGCGGGGTTGCCTGCGGCGAACGGTATCATGCCCGGCACGCTTGTTGCCTTGAGCACCTCTCTGATAGCGGAGGGCTTGAGCGACGCTATTTTATCGGAAAAACGGTATTCCATATTTTTTCTACTTCCTTTCCGGAGACGGATTATAAGTATATATAACCTTTATAACTTAAAATTATATCACACGCCAACTCGGTTGTAAATCAAAATGTTTTATGTTATCATAGCTCTATCAAACCGAAAGAGGTAGAACCATGTTCCGTTATGCAATTTTTGATTTTGACGGCACGCTTGCCGATACAGGCGCGGGCGTGTTTGCCTCCGTGCAGTATGCCCTGCGCAGCATGGGCGAGCCGGAGCTTGACAGCGAGACGCTAAAATATTTTATAGGCCCTCCGCTCGAGACGAGCTTTTCCGTCAAGTGCGGACTCGACAGCGAACGCTGTCACGAGGCGGTCGAAAAATACCGCGAATACTATTCGACAAAAGGTATATATGAACTCGAATTCTTCCCGAGCACGCTTTCGACCCTGCGCGAATTGAAAGCGGCGGGAGTGAAAACGGCTGTCGGCTCTTCAAAGCCGGAGCTTTTTATAAATCGTATACTCGAGCATTTCGGGATATCCGACCTGTTCGACTTCGTCTCCGGTGCAACGTTCGGCGAGCCGCACGCGGACAAAACAGTTATAATCTCCCGCGCTGTCAACGGACTCGGAGTGGAGAATCTCACGGATGCCGTTATGGTCGGGGACAGGAGCTTTGATATCGACGGCGCGCACGGCGTCGGACTCAAATGCATCGGCGTGCTCGAGGGCGGCTACGGTGACGAGAATGAATTCAAAACGGCAGGAGCCGACTGGATAGTCGATACTCTTGCCGATGTGAAAGATATAATATTAAAATGATTCAAAGACCGAGCAGTCTTTCGGCGTTCCTGCCGAGGATGAACTCGGTTTCTTCTTCTGACAAACCGAGCGAGCGGACGAAGGCGAGCTCGCGCCCGGTCGCGCTCCAGGGATTGTCCGAGCCGAAGAGGACATGATCTGCGCCGAACGCCGCAATGCTCTCCTTTGCCCACGGCGGCGGCACCGAACCGGACGAAAACGCGGTGTCGATATATATTCCCGTTCCGCCGAGCAGCTCCGCCGCCTCGCGCCAGAGCAGGAATCCGCCCATGTGCGCGGCTATGACAGGCGCGCCGCCGAATCGCGGAAGTATCTTTTTGAGCATCTGCGGGGTGCAGTGAACGGGGTCGGGGACTCCGATATCGACTCCTGCGTGAAAGACCGTTATCATGCCGAGCGAGCCTATCTTTTCGTATATCGGGAACATCCTCTCGTCGTCCGCAAAGAAGCCCTGATAGTCGGGGTGCAGCTTGATTCCCTTTATGCCCGCGTCATGCAGTCTGTCGAGCTCGTTCAGCGCGTCCGGGCTTTCGAAATGGACGCTGCCGAACGGGATGAGAACATCGTCGCCGAGCAGCGAGATGGCGAAGTCGTTGACCTTCGTCTGCTGATGCGCGTTTGTCGCAATATTGAGCACCGCTGCCCTGTCGGCGCCGCCGGAAATGACGCTCTCTCTGAGCCCCGACGCCGTGCCGTCGAATGCCGGATAGGGGTTGCCCGAGCGCATGGCGAGCATCGGCATAGCCTTTTTCGCGAGCGGGTCGGGGAAACAGTGGGTGTGCATATCTATAATCATAGCTGAAGCCTCCTTGCTGGCTTTACATTATATTATAGCACTCCGGCGCGCCTTGACAATAGTAAAAAAGCTGATATAATGAAAATCAGCTGCGGTACCTGCCGCAACATTAAAATGCCCGAAAGGCGGTCGCTTATGAAATACACAAAGGAAGATATATTGAGGATAGCGGACGAAGAAAATGTCAGCTTTATCCGCCTGCAGTTTACCGATATTCTCGGCTCGCTCAAGAATGTCGCGATAACCCGCAGCCAGCTCGAAAAAGCACTCAACAACAAGTGCATGTTTGACGGCTCTTCGATTGAGGGCTTCGTGCGTATAGAGGAATCGGACATGTATCTGCATCCCGATCTCGATACCTTTGTTATCTTCCCGTGGCGCACCTCCGAGGATCACAAGGTCGCGCGCCTTATCTGCGACGTCTATTGCTCAGACGGCACTCCCTTTGAGGGCGACCCGCGCTATGTCCTGCGCCGCGCGATAAAGAAAGCGGCGGATATGGGCTATTCGTGCAACGTCGGTCCGGAGTGCGAATTCTTCCTGTTCCATATCGACGAAAACGGCAAGCCCACCACTCAGACCCACGATCAGGGCGGCTATTTCGACCTCGGCCCCGTTGACCGCGGCGAGAACTGCCGCCGCGACATCTGCCTCGCACTCGAGGAGATGGGCTTTGAAATAGAAGCGTCCCACCATGAGGTCGCCGAGGCTCAGCATGAGATAGATTTCAAATACGACGAGGTTCTGACCGCCGCGGACAATGTCATGACTTTCAAGTATGTCGTCAAGAGCATCGCCCAGTCGCACGGACTTCATGCGACTTTCATGCCCAAACCCATTTACGGCATCAGCGGCTCGGGCATGCATACGAACATCTCGCTGTTCAAGGCAGGCGAAAACGCTTTCTGCGACGAGAGCGACAACCTCAATCTCAGCAAGACCGCATATAGCTTCATCGCCGGTGTGCTCGAGCATATCCGCCCGATGACCCTCGTGCTCAATCCCCTTGTCAATTCGTATAAACGCCTCGTACCCGGCTATGAGGCTCCCGTATATGTCGCCTGGTCGGCTCAGAACCGCAGCCCGCTTATCAGAATTCCTTCGGCACGCGGCTTCGGCACCCGTATTGAGATACGTAGTCCCGACCCGGCGTGCAACCCCTATCTTGAGATGGCTTCCTGCCTCGCCGCCGGTCTCGACGGCATCGAGCGCGACCTGCCTGTTCCCGCACCTACCGATGCCAATGTCTATGACATGACTGCGGATGAGCGCGCCGCGGCGGGAATACACTCCCTGCCAAAGTCCCTCGAAGAGGCGACAAAGCTCTTCGCCGCAAGCCCGTTCATGAGAGAGGTGCTCGGCGACCATGTTTTCAACAAATATCTTGAAGCCAAGCGCGAGGAGTGGAGAAGCTACCGCGCAAGAGTGTCTCAGTGGGAGATCGACAGATACCTTGTCAAATATTGATCCGCGTTTGTTGAAAACGTAAATATTTGAAAAAAGCCTTGATATTGCGGGGCTTATGTGTTAGAATATTTATTGTAGGAATGTAAACTTGACGAAAGAGTGGGGTGACCCGCTCTTTCCTTTATGTTAGGGACTTTTTGAAAAAGGAGATGTGTCTGTGGCAGGCAAAGGCAAGGGCGGCAACACCGTAGCCGCCGTGTGGGAGATAGCTGCTCCCGTCGCTGAACAGCTGGGGCTTTCAATCTGGGATATCCGATTCCAGAAAGAGGGAGTTTCTTGGTATCTCAGAATATATATAGACAAGGAGGGCGGCGTCGGTATAACCGACTGCGAGAATTTCAGCCGCGCCGTTGACGGCCCTCTCGACGAAGCCGACCCGATAGAGCAGAGCTATTATCTCGAGGTCTCGTCCCCCGGAGTCGAGCGCCAGCTCACCCGCGACGAGCATTTCAAAAAATATATCGGCTCGCCCGTTATGGTTCGCCTCATCCGTCCCCGCGACGGCGAGCGCGATTTCAAAGGCACCCTCGAAAGCTACGACAACGGCATGATAACCGTCACCCGCGAAGATGGCAGCGGAATATGCTTTGAAAAGAAGGAAGTCAGTTCGGTAAAACTCGACGACTTCTATGCTTCCGATGACGAGTAAAATCGCGCATAGCTGCGTTGCATGAACCTGTGAATTCAGTCACGTACAAGAGTACGCTCCTTCATTCACAGAACCGTGCGCCTTGTCTCACACAAAATTCTTTCGTCATCTACCCTGATTAAATTTGATGACGAATAAAATCGCGCATAGCTGCGCTGTGAGAACCGTGCCCGTTCGGCTATATATGACTTACCTCATCGCCCAATTTTGGCTTCCCTGCAGGGGAGCCGAATCGGCGAAGCCGAGACTGAGGGGTTAAAGATGCATGCCGATTGGCGCATCTATTAAATGATTCTGCGCCTGAAAGCGCTATCCCCGGCGCGCCGTGCGCCGTTTGAAATAAAAAATTCACTTAAAAGGATTGATTTGGAAAATGAATAAAAAAGAAAGAAACGAGGAAAGCAAGAAGAACAAGGAGTTCTTCGAAGCCGTGAAACTGCTCAGCAAGGACACCGGCGTCACCGTTGACGCGATGTGCGAGAGCATCCAGAATGTCCTCATCGGCGCGCTGAAAAAGGAATATAACAACAAGGACATCGTCTTCTGCGATGTCGACGCCGACAAGGGCGAGTTCCGCGTTTATCTGCGCAAGACCGTAGTGTCCGAGATATCCGATCCCGACACCGATCTGCTCGTCGAGCAGGCTCAGCAGTATAAGAAGGGCGCAATGCCCGGCGATATCGTTGAGATTCCTGTCGAGACCGCAAAGGTCAGCAGAATAACCGCCGAAAAGGGCAAACATATGCTTCGCCAGGCTATCCGCGAGGCAGAGCAGGGTCAGCTTCGCAGCGAGCTTGAGAGCCACAATCAGGAGATCATCACCGTCACCGTCCAGCGCGTTATCCCCGAGTCGGGCGATGCGGTTGTCAGCCTCGGCAAGACCGAAGCCGTGCTCTACAAGAGCGAGCAGCTCCCCGACGAGGTGCTTCAGCCCAATGATATTATCAAAGTCTATGTCGCCGGCGTTCGCAGCACAGATAAGAACACCCGCGCAACTATTTCGAGAACTCATCCCGGTCTTGTCAGAAGACTGTTTGAAGAGGAGGTTCCCGAGATATTCGACGGCACCGTTGAGATAAAGGCGGTCGCCAGAGAGGCGGGCTCCAGAACGAAGATGGCAGTTTACAGTGCAGATCCGGATGTCGATCCCGTCGGAGCATGCATCGGTCCGCGCGGCGCGCGTGTCGGCAAGATAGTCGACCTGCTCGGCGGCGAGAAGATCGATATAGTCAAATACAGCGATGTGCCCGAGGAGTTTATCGCAGCAGCACTCGCTCCCGCCGATGTCGTTGACGTCACGGTCGAAGAGGGCGAAGAGAAGGTCTGCCGCGTCAGAGTGCCGGACAGCCAGCTCTCCCTCGCTATCGGCAACAAGGGCCAGAACGCCCGCCTTGCCGCCAAGCTCACCGGCTGGAAGATTGACATAAAGCCCGAGAGCGGCATTGAAGAGCCGACAATAAACTTCGATATATAACGACTTATTACTTTTGAAAGGCAGGTGAGCGGTGTGAAGCAGAAGAAGATACCGCTGCGCAGATGCAACGGCTGCAACGAGATGAAGCCGAAAAAAGAGCTCGTCAGAGTGGTTCGCAGCCCGGAGGGCGAAGTTTCGCTCGATCTTACGGGGAGAAAGCCCGGCAGGGGCGCTTATGTCTGCCGCAGCGCAGACTGCCTTAAAAAGGCGATAAAGTCCCACCGCTTTGAGCGCGAGTTCAACTGCGAGATTCCTCAGGAGGTCTACGACCTGATGGAAAAGGAGATGGACGAAAGTGGAGAATGACAAGGCTCTTTCCATGCTCGGCATCTGCCGCAGGGCGGGAAAGCTCAGCTGCGGACACGACGCAGCGCAGACGGCGATAAAGCACGGTCATGCAAGATTGTGCCTGCTCTCGTCCGATGCGTCTGAGCGGCTCTGCGAAGAGTTTGAACGCGCGTGCAGCAGCGAGGGACGCTCAGTTCCGCTTATAAAGACCGGATACACCATGCAGGAGATAGGGCATGCAACTTCGCTGCGCTCCGCCGTGCTTACGGTCGACGACCGGGGACTCGCGTCCCGCATACAAACAATACTTAACATCGCCTATGGGGAGGATAATGTATGATAAATGCCAAATATCGCGTCCGTGACGTTGCAAAGGATCTGGACGTCAAGACAAATTACGTCACCGAGCTCATCGAAAAGAACTTCGGCGGCGCGAAAAAATCCTCGATGACGGCTCTTGAATCCGACGAGCTTGATTTGCTGTTCGACACCGTGACCAAGGAGAACGCGGTCGACAGCTTCGATGAATATTTTGCTCTCAAGAGCAAAAATGAAGCCCCCGCAAAGAAGGCGGCTTCGGCAGCCGAGCAGAAGAGCGAGCAGAAGGAAGCCGCGGCAAAGCCCGCGCAGAAGTCTGCTCCCGCAAAGGATGCAAAGCCCGCCGCCAAGACCGAGAAACCCGCCGCAAAGGCGCAGGAGCAGGCGGCGAAGCCGGCAGAGGACAGACCCAAAAAGAAGAACAATAACAAGCCGATGCAGTCGCGCACAAAGGGCGAGCGCAGAACCGTTGACACGAGAGCCGGCAATGTCGAGCTCGACAAGTACAACGAGCGCTATGAGAATATAGCCCCTGCCAACAACGGCATGCAGAGCGACAAGTCGGTTCACAAGCAGAAGCTCAAGCAGCGTTCCACGCAGTACCGCAAGCAGGGCATGCGTTCCTCGCGCCGCGAGACTGAGGCTCAACGTCTTGCCCGTATAGCGGCAGAGCGCGCTAAGAAGCCGCAGATTGTCGTAAAAATACCCGATGAGATAGTTGTCTCCGACCTCGCCGCCATGCTCAAAATGACTGCGGCCGAAGTCGTCAAGAAGCTGTTCTCACTCGGCGTTATGGCCACCGTCAACCAGGTTATCGACTACGACACCGCTGCGATAGTCGCGACCGAGCTCGGCGCAAAGGCTGAAAAGGAAGTCGTTGTTACTATAGAGGACAGAATAATCGACGATTCCGATGACTCCGCAGAGGATCTTTCTCCGAGAGACCCGGTCGTCGTTGTCATGGGTCACGTTGACCACGGCAAGACCTCGCTTCTCGATGCTATACGCCACACCGATGTCACCGCAACAGAGGCGGGCGGCATCACCCAGCACATCGGCGCATACAGAGTTGACCTCAACGGCCAGAAGATAACTTTCCTCGATACTCCCGGCCATGCGGCGTTCACCTCGATGAGAGCGCGCGGCGCGCAGGCTACGGATATCGCAGTTCTCGTTGTTGCGGCGGATGACGGAATCATGCCGCAGACCATCGAGGCTATTAACCACGCAAAGGCAGCCGGAGTTGACATAATCGTTGCTATAAACAAGATGGATAAACCCGGCGTGACCACCGACCGCATCATGCAGCAGCTGACCGAATATGACCTCATTCCCGAGGAGTGGGGCGGCGACACGATATGCGTGCCCGTTTCGGCTGTTACAAAGATGAATATAGATAAGCTTCTCGAAGCAATACTTCTTGTTGCCGAGATGAAGGAGCTCAAGGCAAACCCGAACCGCGCGGCAAAGGGTATAGTCATAGAGGCTCGCCTCGACAAGAACAGAGGCCCCATAGCTACCCTCCTTGTCCAGAACGGTACGCTCCATTCCGGCGATATCATAGTTGCCGGCACGTCCGTCGGACGCGTCAGAGTCATGGTTGACGACAAGGGCAGAAAGGTCAACGAGGCTGGTCCGTCCGTCCCCGTTGAGATAATGGGCCTTGCTGAGGCTCCGCAGGCGGGCGACGCATTCGACGCAGTCAGCGACGAGCGCCTTGCGAGAGAGCTTGTTGAGCAGAGAAAGCAGAAGCAGAAAGAGGAGCAGTTCAAGTCCTTTGAAAAAGTTACTCTCGAGAACCTCTTCTCATCCCTCAAGGAGGGCGAGCTCAAGGAACTCAACATCATCGTCAAAGCGGATGTCCAGGGCTCGGTCGAGGCTGTTAAGCAGAGCCTTGAAAAGCTCTCGAACGAGGAAGTCAGAGTTAAAATCATTCACGGCGGCGTCGGCGCAATCAACGAGTCCGATGTCATGCTTGCAAACGCATCGAACGCGATAATCGTCGGCTTCAATGTCAGACCCGACCCGGTTGCGGCGCAGAACGCCGAGCGCGACGGAGTCGACATCCGCTGCTACAGAATAATCTATGACTGCATCGACGAGATTCAGGCGGCTATCAAGGGCATGCTCGCTCCGAAGTTCCGCGAGGTTCAGCAGGGCAGAGCGGAAGTCCGCCAGATAGTCAAGATTTCCTCCGTCGGCAACATCGCCGGCTGCTATGTCCTCAGCGGCAAGGTCACAAGGAACTCGAAGATTCGCGTGGTGCGCGACGGCGTCGTCATCACCGAGGACGAGATTTCTTCCCTGCGCCGTTTCAAGGACGATGTCAAGGAGGTCGCGCAGAACTTTGAGTGCGGCATAGGACTTGCAAAGTTCAACGATATTAAGGAGGGCGATATCTTCGAGGCGTTCACCATCGAGGAGTATCGCGACTGATATGGCAGGATACAGAATTGACAGAATATCCGAGGATATAAAAAGAGAGATAGTTGCCGTCATGCGCGAGCTCAAGGACCCGCGCGTGCAGGGCAAGCTGCTCACCGTCGTCAAGGTCGAGGTCAGCTCCGACGCTTCGTTTGCCAAGGTTTTCGTAAGCTCGATGAGCGGCATCGACGACGCCAGAACAGCCGTCAAGGGACTTGACAGCGCCATGGGCTATATCCGCCGCGAGGTCGGGCACAGATTAGGTCTGCGCAAGACCCCGGAGCTCAAGTTCGTCGCCGACGACTCGATAGAGCACGGCATGAATATCGCCCGTATGCTCGATGATCTGAAGGAAGATGAAGATGCGAATTGACATTGCCCGCGCGGCCGAGCTGCTGCGCGAAAACGATGATATACTCGTACTGTGCCACGCCCATCCGGACGGCGACACGCTCGGCTGCGGCTATGCGCTGATGCATATGCTGCAGTCGCTCGGCAAACGCTGCCGACTCGAATGCGCGGACGAAATAGCCCCGAAATATAGCTTTATGGCGGAGGGGCTTGAGAATTTCGGCGATTTTGACCCGAAGTTTATAACCGCAGTCGATGTGGCGGATATAAAGCTGCTCTCCGACGAATCGGCGGAGAAGTACAGCGGCAGAGTCGATCTTTGCATCGATCACCACGGCTCGAACACCGAATACGCGAAGGAGTTCTGCGTTGACTCCACCGCCGCGGCGTGCGCGGAGATACTCTGTCCGCTCGCCGACGAGCTCGGAGTCGGGATAACCCCCGCGATAGCGAACTGTTTATATACCGGCATTTCAACGGATACGGGATGCTTCAAATTCTCGAACACGACTGCCCGCACGCATATATTGGCCGCAAGGCTCATGGAGTGCGGCGCGGAGATATCCGAGATAAACCGCGTGTTCTTCGAGACGAAGAGCCTGAGCTATGTTCAGCTCGAACGCCTTGCGCTCGATTCGCTGAAGATGTATTTCGGCGGCCGCTGCGCGGTGATTACAATAACGCAGGATATGTTCGCAAAGAGCGGCGCGGACGACAGCGAGACTGACGCCATCCCAGGGCTTTCGCGCCAGATAGAGGGCGTGGAAGCGGGAATCACCCTCAAAGAGGGCAAGGACGGCACATTCAAGATTTCCGTCCGCACTCACGCGCCGATAGACGCCTCGGCAATATGCAAGGCGCTCGGCGGCGGCGGACACGTCAGAGCCGCAGGCTGCCGTATCAGAGGCAGCC
>ENA-OPBE01001252-OPBE01001252.1-human-gut-metagenome-genome-assembly--contig:-NODE-1252-length-22646-cov-1.932230_pt1 | contig 22646 bp, 23 predicted proteins | sample MGYA00241066_ERZ501448 | MGnify/ENA primary metagenome ERZ501448 (study PRJEB25962, sample SAMEA2042585) | human gut metagenome | biome: human gut; feature: human-associated habitat; material: faeces...
AATCTGCTTACAGAAAGCTACAGAGGGGAGCGTGCATTCTATTGTATTGCGAATGGCGCGGGAAACTGTGCAAATGGCGCGGAAAACTGGTTACTGACACGCGAAAAACAGTCAATTCACGCATGCCGCCGCGACAAAACAAAAAACAGCGCCGCTGCGCACAGTATCGTCAGGAGCATCTGCCCGAAGAGCATGCCCTGGAACAGTCCGGGAATGCCGGAGAGCGGCAGGATGAAAAAAACGAAGAACAGCCGCACGGCGAGGGACAGGATTTGGAACAGAAAAGTATAGCCTGTTTTTCCAAGCCCGTTTAAAATCGAAAGCAGCGTCGTATTCAGGTACAGAAACGGGCAGAGAAAACAAAACATCCGAATCAACTGCCCGGCAAGTACGTTTCCAAACAGCGCAGAGCCGATGAAGTTTCCGCACAGAGAAAAGACAGCAGTACAGCCGACGCCGATGAAAAGACAGAAGCAGGTGCACTGAAAAATGGCACTGTAGATGGCGCTTTGGTTATTCGAAGCGTCCGCGCAGGAGATGGTCGGCATGAGCAGGACAGCAATCGAATTGGTCAGCGCGCCGGGAAACAGGATGCAGGTCATCGCCATGCCGGTGTATACGCCATAAGTAGAAAGCGCCTGATGGGAGGAATAGCCAAACAGCTGCAGGCTGACCGGGATGCGGGAGGATTCGATTGTTCCGAGCAGATGCAGGCAGACCCGCGTGGCGCACAGGGGTGCAGCAAAGGAAAACAGTCTGGAAAATAGCTCCGGCCGAGAAAGCTTTAGCGGAAGGCTTTCGGGGAGTTTTTTGGAAAAATGGATTCTTGCGGCAAAAACGGAAACCACCATGGAAGCGCATTCCCCGATGACAAGTCCGACTGCAGCGAGCTGAATCGTACAGGAAAGTCCGCGAGCTGTCGCATACTGCCAAAAAAGCATGACGCTGCCGACGCGGAAGCACTGCTCAAAAACCTGACAGAACGCCGGAAGGAAGGATTTTCGGATGCCGTAATAATAGCCGTTGATACACGAATGGATACAGGCGGCGGGAAAGGAGAGCGCGGCGATTTTTAAAAGCGGCGCGCAGCGCGTTTCTTTTAATAAAAAGTCGGAAATAAAATCAGCCTCCCGCCAGACAAAGAGCGTGCAGAGGCACGAAAGGACGAACGAGACGGACAGACCGGTAAGCAATATCCTGCGCTTGGCGTAGATTGCTGCTTCCGGTTCTGCAGCGGTAAATTTGGAGATCGAACTCTGGATGGCAGAGGTACACAGCGCAAAGGAAAGAGCGAGCACCGGACTGATCAACTCATAGATGCCCATTTGCTCCGCACCAAAGGGGCGGGAGAGGAAAATCCGGTAAAAAAAGCCGATGATGCGGCTGAAAACTCCGGCGGCAGTCAGCAAAAGAGCGCCTTTCAACAGATGATTTTTATACATGGCAAAAAACGTCCCGGGAATCCTTACTGAAAGTATACGCGCAGGAACAAGGTGACAGAACTACCCCCTGCAGTGCCGCATATGTGTGGATCAAAAAGCATCACCACGCGTGTCGGTGCGAAAAGCTGCAGTATGCATAAAACAGTTGCGCCGCCTGTTGTTTTACGGTATACTTTCGGTGTCGAAATTGTTTTCAATAACCCAATACACAGGAGAGGATGGTTGTTTTTGATGAGCACAGACAGATATACAAGCCCGTTATCGGAACGGTATGCAAGCCGCGAAATGCAGTTCATTTTTTCTCAGGATATGAAGTTCCAGACCTGGAGAAGACTCTGGATTGCGTTGGCAGAGACAGAAAAGGAACTCGGACTTCCGATCACACAGGAGCAGATCGATGAGCTGAAAAGCCATGCGACTGATATCAACTACGACGTGGCAAAAGCGCGCGAGAAGGAAGTGCGCCATGACGTTATGAGTCATGTGTATGCCTACGGTGTACAGTGCCCGAAGGCGAAGGGCATTATCCATCTGGGAGCAACCTCTTGCTATGTAGGGGATAATACCGATATTATTATTATGGCAAAGGCCCTCGAGCTGGTTCGCAAAAAGCTGTTAAATGTCATCCGCGAGCTGGCAGATTTTGCAGACAAGCAGAAGGACCTGCCGACACTGGCATTTACTCATTTCCAGCCCGCGCAGCCTACGACAGTCGGTAAACGTGCCTCTCTGTGGCTGCAGGAGTTTTACATGGATCTGTGCGATCTGGACTATGTAAAGGATTCCCTGCGTCTGCTTGGTTCCAAGGGTACGACCGGTACACAGGCATCTTTCCTGGAATTGTTTGCGGGAGATCAGGAAAAGGTGGACCGCCTCGATCCCATGATCGCTGAAAAATTAGGTTTCCCCGGTTGCTATCCGGTATCCGGACAGACCTATTCCCGTAAAGTAGATACAAGAGTCCTGAATATTCTTGCAGGTATTGCGGCAAGCGCACATAAGATGTCCAATGATATCCGCCTTCTGCAGCATCTGAAAGAAGTAGAAGAACCATTTGAAAAATCACAGATTGGTTCCTCTGCGATGGCCTACAAGAGAAATCCGATGAGAAGTGAGCGTATTGCATCTCTTTCCAGATATGTAATGGTGGATGCACTGAATCCGGCAATTACTTCTGCAACACAGTGGTTTGAGAGAACCCTGGATGACTCCGCAAACAAACGACTCAGTATTCCGGAGGGATTCCTGGCAATCGATGGTATCCTGGATCTGTGCCTGAATGTCGTTGACGGACTGGTTGTATATCCAAAAGTAATTGAAAAACGTTTAAGAAGCGAGCTTCCGTTTATGGCAACAGAAAATATTATGATGGATGCGGTAAAAGCAGGCGGAGACCGTCAGGAATTACATGAAAGAATCCGTGAACTTTCCATGGAAGCAGGAAAGAATGTTAAAGTAGAAGGAAAAGAAAATAATCTGCTTGAACTGATTGCTGCTGACCCGGCATTTAACATGACATTAGAAGATTTACAGAAAACAATGGATCCATCCAAATATACCGGAAGAGCCGAAGTACAGGTTAATGCATTTTTGAAAAATGTAGTACAGCCGGTTCTTGATGACAACAAAGAAATTCTTGGTATGACAGCAGAAATTAATGTCTAAATTAATGTTTTGATAAGAAAGATAAGAGGGGTCTTATAGGTAACTTTTACTTATAAGACCCCCTTTTTTTGGACAAAAACACTAAAAATAAAAAAAACAATGCTTTTTTTAAAATAGAACTTTATTTCTCAAAAGAAATGTAGTATGATACATGGGTACAAATAAGCACTTTTAGGAGGAATGCAAAATGGTAAAAGCAGTAGTAGGGGCTAACTGGGGAGATGAAGGGAAAGGTAAAATTACCGATATGCTGGCTCAGGAATCCGATATTATCGTAAGATTCCAGGGTGGTGCCAATGCTGGCCATACAATTGTAAACAATTACGGAAAGTTTGCACTTCATACTCTTCCGTCAGGTGTGTTTTATGACCACACCACCAGCGTCATCGGTAACGGTGTAGCGCTTAACATCCCAGTACTGTTTAAAGAGATTCAGTCAATTGTGGAAAAGGGTGTTCCGATGCCGAAGATTAAAGTATCTGACCGTGCACAGATGGTAATGTCCTATCACATCAAATTTGATGAGTATGAGGAAGAACGTCTGGCAGGAAAATCTTTTGGTTCTACAAAGTCAGGAATCGCGCCGTTTTATTCAGATAAATATGCAAAAATAGGTTTTCAGGTAAGTGAGCTTTTTGAAGATGAAGCAGTACTCAGGGAAAAAGTAGAACGTGTCTGTGTAACAAAAAACGTACTTCTTGAGAATCTGTATCATAAACCGGCTTTAAACCCTGATGATATCATGGAAGAATTAAAACAGTACAAAGAAATGGTAGCACCTTATGTGTGTGATGTTTCTTTATACCTTTGGAATTCATTAAAAGAAGGAAAAGAGATTCTTTTAGAGGGACAGTTAGGTTCATTAAAAGACCCAGACCATGGAATTTATCCGATGGTTACTTCTTCTTCTACACTCGCAGCTTACGGTGCAGTAGGAGCAGGTATCCCGCCTTATGAAATCAAAAAAATTATTACAGTCTGCAAAGCATATTCCAGTGCAGTAGGAGCAGGCGCATTTGTATCTGAAATCTTCGGAGACGAGGCAGATGAATTAAGAAGACGCGGCGGTGATGGCGGAGAATTTGGAGCAACAACAGGACGTCCAAGAAGAATGGGATGGCTTGATGTTGTAGCTACTAAATACGGATGCCGTATGCAGGGAACAACAGACGTAGCATTTACAGTTTTAGATGTTCTTGGATACCTTGATGAGATTCCGGTTTGCGTAGCTTACGATATTGATGGAGAAATCACAACAGAGTTCCCGACAACCGCATTACTTGAAAAAGCAAAACCGGTCATTGAGACATTACCGGGCTGGAAATGCGATATTCGTGGAATTAAAAACTACGAAGACCTTCCGGAAAATTGTAGAAAATACATTGAATTTGTGGAAGAAAAGATTGGATTCCCGATTACAATGGTTTCTAACGGACCGAGCAGAGATGATATTATTTACAGAAATAAATAAGGTTTGATTTAAAACAGGATAAGGACCCCTAAGTCGTTACAAAAGAATGACTCAGGGGTTTTTGTCTGGAAAAAAGCAAAAACAAAGTAGGGTATAGGAGATTTAAGTTTATGAAATATGATGTAATTATTATTGGTGCAGGTCCGGGTGGAATTTTCTCTGCTTATGAACTGCTTGAACAGAATAAAGATTTAAAAATTGCAGTATTTGAAGCAGGTGCACCGCTTGAAAAACGCCGCTGTCCGATTGATGGTGATAAAGTAAAAACCTGTATTAAATGTAAAACGTGTGCAATTATGAGTGGATTTGGAGGAGCAGGTGCATTTTCTGATGGAAAATATAACATCACAAATGATTTCGGTGGTACTCTCTACGAACACATTGGAAAGAAAAAATCACTGGAATTAATGCATTACGTGGATGATTTGAATGTAAAATTCGGTGGCGGAGAAACAAAGATGTATTCTACTGCAGGAACCAAATTCAAAAAACTTTGTCTGCAAAATAAATTAAACCTGTTAGATGCATCGGTACGTCACTTAGGAACAGATATCAACTATATCGTACTGGAGAACATTTATCAGGAATTAAAAGACAAAGTAGAATTCCGTTTCTTCTATCCGGTCAGCCGTCTGGAAATGTTAGAAGATGGATATCGTGTGTTCCACGAAGAAGAATATGACGACTGTGATAAATGTATCGTTTCTGTTGGACGAAGCGGAAGTAAGTGGATGGAATCTGTCTGTAAAGACCTTGAGATTCCGACAAAATCAAATCGTGTAGACTTAGGTGTCCGTGTAGAACTTCCGGCAGTTATCTTCTCTCATCTGACTGACGAACTTTACGAGAGCAAGATCGTATACCGTACAGAAAAATTTGAGGATAATGTGCGTACCTTCTGTATGAATCCGTACGGAATCGTTGTAAATGAAAATACCAACGGAATCGTTACCGCAAATGGTCACAGCTATGAAGACCCTGAAAAACAGACTGAAAATACCAACTTTGCCCTTTTAGTATCCAAACATTTTTCTGAGCCGTTCAAAGACAGTAATGGATATGGCGAAAGTATTGCAAGACTCTCCAACATGCTCGGAGGTGGTGTTATCGTACAGCGTTTTGGGGACTTAGTAAGAGGACGAAGAAGTACTGTGACACGTGTGGAAGAAGGATTGGTACGCCCGACTCTTGCAGCAACACCCGGAGATTTGAGCCTTGTGCTTCCAAAACGTATCTTGGATGGTATTATCGAAATGATTTATGCATTAGATAAGATTGCGCCAGGTACTGCAAATGATGATACTCTGCTTTATGGTGTAGAAGTAAAATTTTATAACATGGAAGTCGATATCGATGAAAATCTGGAAACCAAATATAAAGGACTGTATGTGATTGGAGATGGTAGTGGTGTCACTCATTCTCTTTCCCATGCATCCGCAAGTGGTATTTATGTTGCAAGACATATTACAGAAGAATGAAATAAAAATCAGGTTTCAAGAATATCAAGAATACTTTCTTCAAAAACAAATTGATTTTCTTTACGGATTTTTTTATAGGCAGATGGCGGAAGTGGAGACTCCGCCCTGCCTATTTCTATTGTCAGACTTGGAATATTCTGCTTTAAAAGTGCCCAGTCTTTATAGCCTGCCGGGTCAAGTTCCTCATAATTGTCATCGGGAGTATAGCCGGTAATGTCAGAAATTCTTTTGGCGAAGGACTGTGTTTTTTTTGCCAGTTCTCCACGCTGTCCAAATGACCAATAAATCACAGCACCGGAAGAGTGATAACTGATCGTGCGGTCAAATTTTTCTTTTAACGTTAATTGAATCAAAGTATCTGCTTCTAAGGTACATCCGGCTGACGGACCTTTATAATGTTCACTTGCCGGTTTTTGAACTCCATCATAATAACTTTCCCAGAGCGCATCAAAGTTTCGGTTTACATCAATGCCTTCTGCATTGGATTTCCAGTATTTAAAGTACTGTTTCCATGGCATCCTTGCCCCTTCTCTGCGTGCAATTTCCCATACCCTCCTTCGGTTTTCCTCTTTGTTTAGAGCATCGGGCCCCATTTGGCTGATAGTAACCCCATCGGGATTAACCATGGGAAGGAGAAAGAGCGAACAGGTATCAAAAAAAGTCTGATACGAATATCCACGATAAGTTTGTTTTTCTAAAATGGCTCTTGCAAATGAGGCAGTCAAATCCATGAGAAGCTGGCAGGTCATATATTCTCTTCCGTGAATCCCCGCAAAAATTAGAATTTTGTGTCTGGCATCGGGCTTTCCGATTCGTGCCTGAAAAATTTCCCGACCGTCGATTGTACGTGCAAGAGTGGTGATTTGTACAATTTTCTCAAAAATTCTTGAATAAATATGTAAATCATTTTTTAAGTCTTGATAAGAATAGCCGGAAAATTGTAGAATCTGTCGATTTTCTCTGACATTTCGAGCATTAATGTCCATTGACGGAAACTCCTGAACTCTTTATAATTAAAGATATTCAAAAAAGGGAGGTTTCAGACGTGAAGAAGCTAAAACAATTGCTTGCTCTTTTAGTCGTCATACTGCTTCTTGGTTTATATGCACTTACCCTTGTATTTGCTCTGATGAAAAGCCCTGCGGCACAGGATTTACTTCTGGCATCTTTGTACGCAACCGTAATTCTTCCGGTTCTTATCTATGCCATTTTGCTCGTCTATAAATGGAGAAAACCGGATGATAAAATACCAAAGATTGACGAAAAACATGCCAAAGTAAATACCATTATTTTTGATTTGGGAAAGGTTCTTGTTGATTATGACTGGCAGGATTATTTAAAATCCATGGCATTCGATGATGATGCGATTGAGGCAGTTGGAGATGCGATGTTTGCCAGCGATGACTGGGTAGAAGCAGATCGTGGAGTACGCACAGAAGAAGAAATTTTACAGTCTTTTATTGATAACGACCCGGAATATGAAAAGCAGATTCGTGATGCGTTTGATGATATGGGCTTTACGATTCATACATTTTCGTATACAAGAACCTGGCTGAAATACCTGAAACAACGAGGATATAAACTTTATTATCTCTCGAATTTTTCAAAACCTCTCTTTGAACGGTGCACGCAGGAGATGGAATTTTTAAATCTGATGGATGGCGGTTATATGTCATGGGAAGTGCAGATGATAAAACCGGACGCACAGTTTTATCAGAAACTGTTGAAAGATTTTAAGATTGAGCCATCTAAGGCGGTATTTTTGGATGACGTGATGGAAAATATTGCAGAAGCAAGAGCACAGGGGTTAAATGCAGTTCATTTTACAAATAAGAAAGAAGCAATTCGTGCCTTGAAAGACGACTTTGGGGTAGAATAACAAAAAAGCAATCCGAAAACTCGGATTGCTTTTTATTTGCTCTAAAAAGGAGGGAGCTGTGTTTCATTTATCGAATGGAAAATGCAGAAGCCGGAGAGTAAGAACCACTCTGCTGTCTGTCATTTGAGTTTTCATTTCTTTCTGGCTGGCTGTTGCTGTCAGAAGAAGTAGCGGATTTGCTTCCTAAAGTGATAGAAACCGTTTTTTCTTTGTAGCTGTCACTGTCCGGTACTTGAAGAGTTAACTCAACCGTTTCACCGGCTTTATAATACTGCAGTAAATCCTGAAGGCTTTCGATATCAGTGACGGACTTTCCATCGAATTTTGTGATGACAGAACCGGAAGTAATGCCGGCTTTTTCAGCTGCGCTGCCAGAAGTTACTTCAGATACATAGATACCTTCCGGAAGATTATATTTCTCCTGAACATCACTGGTTACATTGATTCCTTTGATACCGATTGTTCCCTGTTTGTCAGAGTCTACTTTGGTTCTGGTTGTCTGGTTCATCAGATTATCAATGATATCAGAAACTCTGGAAATCGGGATTGCATAGCCCATACCTTCTACTTCTGTGGAAGCAAGTTTTGCAGAGTTGATACCGATGACTTCACCATTCATATTTAAAAGCGCACCACCGCTGTTACCTGGGTTAATAGCGGCATCTGTCTGAATATAAGTTGCAGAACTGCTGTCATCAGAAGAGTTGCTGTCCTGTGTATCAGAAGAATTACTGCTTAAAGTACGATTTACGGCACTTACAATACCGGTTGTAACGGACTGACCGTATCCTAATGCATTACCGATTGCAACAACCTGTTCGCCGACTTTTAAAGAATCAGAATCACCGATAGAAGCAACAGCAATCTTAGACATCGTATCATCGGAAATGCTGTCAAGTGGTACTGCAATTACTGCAAGATCATTTTCAGGATCGGTTCCTTTTATCGCTGCCTCATATACCTGGTTGTCAATAAAGCAAACCGAAAGGGTATCTGCACCTTCGACTACGTGGTTGTTCGTAACCATCAAAAGTTCGGAATCATTCTTACCGATAATAATACCGGAGCCTTGACTTTCGGTTTCTTGTGTCTGAGGCTGACCTTGACCGCCAAATCCGAATTGGCTGAAGTAATCCTGGACTTCCTGAACAGATTTATTTGTGATTGCTACGATAGATGGCATTGCAGATGTTGTGATATCAGAGACATCTAAACTGCCGGTGTTTGAACTTCCTGAAACAGCAGTTGTTTTTAATAAACTGGTGCTTGAACTGTTGTTTGATGCAGTTGAACCGGAGCTGCCTGTTGTTTTTGAAAATGGTGAAAAATAATTAACAGCCTGAAAAGAACCGGCAGCAACAGAACCAAATAAAACAGCACTTAGAGTGATAGCACCGATTTTTTTTGCAAGTTTCTTAGAATTTTTAGGATTCTTTTTATTGTTATTATGACTGCCGGATGGTGTCAGTGGCTGATAAGTATTGGTTTCATTTTCCATTTCATTATTATTTTCTGTATGATTAAAATCGTAATTGTTTAACATCATCAATTCCTCCTTGTTGTTCCCTTTGATGCTTCTAAGAATACAGGAAGAGTGTGACGAAAATGTCGAGATTCTGTGATGAAAATAAGGTAAAAGTGTGTAAATTTGGTGAACACGAAAGACTGGACAATAGAGAAAATGGGATTTACATTCTGAAATCCATGTTTTGGTAAAAGAAAGCCTCTAAAACTTGACAAAAAAGTACAAATGGTGGTACTGTTATTGCAACCGCAGTAACAGCGGGATGCAACGAAATAAAAGAATATAATAATATTGAGGTGCGAAAAAATGCAGGAATTGAAACCAATCAAAGAAGGTAAAGTACGTGAGATTTATGACAACGGTGATAGTCTGATCATGGTAGCAACCGACAGAATCAGTTGTTTTGATGTGATTTTAAAAAATGAAGTTACAAAAAAAGGAACCGTTCTGACACAGATGTCCAAATTTTGGTTTGACTTAACAGAGGACATTCTTCCAAATCATATGATTTCTGTAGATGTAAAAGACATGCCGGAATTTTTCCAGCAGGACAGATTTGATGGAAATAGTATGATGTGCCGTAAATTGGAAATGCTTCCTATTGAATGTATTGTACGTGGTTACATTACAGGAAGTGGATGGGCAAGCTATCAGGAAACAGGTAAAGTATGCGGAATTGAACTTCCGGAAGGCTTAAAAGAATCCGACAAATTACCGGAACCAATCTATACACCATCTACAAAAGCTGAGATTGGAGACCATGATGAAAATATTTCTTATGAAGAAAGTATTGCTCATCTGGAAAAATATTTCCCGGGAAAAGGCGAAGAATACGCTCAGAAACTTCGTGATTACACCATTGCACTGTACAAAAAATGTGCAGAATACGCACTGAGCAAAGGTATTATTATTGCAGATACAAAATTTGAATTCGGACTCGATGAAAATGGAAACATTGTAATCGGAGACGAAATGCTGACACCAGACAGTTCACGTTTCTGGCCGGCAGAAGGCTATGAACCGGGACATGGACAGCCGTCTTTTGATAAACAGTTCGCACGTGACTGGTTAAGAGCAAATCCGGATAATAACTGGACACTTCCACAGGATATCGTGGATAAAACAATTGAAAAATATCTTCAGGGATATGAGATGCTGACAGGTAAAAAATTAGTTTAATTTTGACTTGATCAATGCAAAAGGGCAGGTTCTTAGTGAACCTGCTTTTTTTGTACAAAATTATAAAAAGTATCCCCCGGATAGGGTTCTGGCATAGTAGCGAAGTAGTGTAAAAATAGGGAAAAATTAAAGGAAAATTATATCCGCGCAGGGGGCTTACGAAGTGTAATAAAGTTAGCTATAATGAGGAAAACACAGAAAACCACAGGAGGAATGTATGAAAAAGAAAGTAGTAAGTATTTTATGTCTGACGACTATGCTCATGACTGTTTTTGCAGGTTGCGGAGCTGACCAGGGTGAAGAGACAAAGAAGACAGATGAAGTTAAAGAGACAAAACAAACAGACGATGGAGTGCGGGCGTATGTTGGGGGAACCATTTTTGAAAGTAGTCTTGACCCAATAAAGGGTGCGATGAGTTATGGATATCCTTTTATCAATGAGGCATTGCTGGAAGTAAATCCAGATTCGGAATATGTTGGAGATTTGGCAACAGATTGGAAAGTAAGTGATGATGCACTGACTTATACATTTAATTTAAAAGAAAATGTAAAATTTAGTGACGGAAGTGATTTTGATGCTGAAGATGTAGTATTTACATATAAGACGGTGAAAGAAAATCAGGCAAATAATGAAAACGTTGATTTAACTCGTCTTGATAAAGTGACAGCCTTAGATAATCACACGGTTGAATTTAAATTAAGTGAAGCATATTCTCCGTTTTTGGATACCACTGCAATGTTACAGATTGTTCCTTCTGATGCTTATGACAGCGAATTGTTTGATACACAGCCAATTGGAACAGGTGCTTATAAGGTGTCTCAATACGATGCAAATCAGCAGATTATTTTAGAAGCTAATGATCAGTATTATGGAGATGCGCCGGAAATTAAGAAAGTAACACTGGTTGCAATGGAACAGGAGGCAGCTTTTTCAGCAGCAAAATCCGGAGAGCTGGATATAGTAATGGTAGGTGCGAACTATTCAAAAGAAAAAGTAGATGGTATGACTGCCACTAATTTTGAAACAATGGATGTAAGAAATATTTCGCTTCCGGTTAATCCGACGATGACAGCAAAAGATTCAGAAGGAAATGAAGTGGTTGTTGGCAACGATGTTACTTCTGATAAAGCAGTCCGTGAAGCATTATCTATCGGTATCAATCGTCAGGAGATTATAGACAATGCATTTAACGGGGTTGGAAAACCAGCTGTGAATTTTACGGATAATTTAGTATGGGCTTCTACAGAAACTTATGAAGATGGAAGAGTGGATGAAGCAATCAAATTATTGGAAGATGCCGGCTGGGAAGATTCTGATAATGATGGAATCAGAGAAAAAGGTGATTTAAAGTGTACGTTTGATGTGTATTCTCCGGGTGGAGATCAGGATAGATACAATTTAGCAGTTGCATTGGCTGAAAATGCAAAAAATTTGGGAATTGATATTCAGGTAAAGACTGCTACCTGGGATGAAGTTACCACACTTCAGAATACAGCGGGCATTGTATGGGGCTGGGGTCAGTATTCACCTACTGTATTATATTCGCTGTTTAAATCAGATTTATTTTTAACAGGTGGGTATGACAATGTAGTTGGATATAAAAATGATGTTGTAGACCAGAAAATTGATGAGGCTCTTGCAGCGAATAATCAGGAAGACGCAATTGCAGCATGGAAAGAAGTTCAGAAAATTGCAGATGCAGATTATCCGGAACTGTACTTAGTAAATATTGAACATTGCTTTTTTATCAATGATAACTTAGACATATCAATGGATACCCAGATTCCGCATCCACACGGACATGGAAGTCCGATTGTATGTAATATGAAAGATTGGAAGTATAAGTAAAAAATAAAGATACGGTTTTTAGGTGACCTGTCTGAGATAGGTCACCTATTTTGGGAGAAAGGGATAAATGAAAAGCGTAAAAAAAATTTTATCGGAAGCGATTAGGATGCTTTTGTTATTGATAGCAGTAAGTTTGGTGGCATTTATTCTTATTACAAAAGCACCAATTGACCCTCTTGTATATTACATAGGGACAAATTCTACGTTGTCAAATGAAGCAAAGGAAGAAATATCGGAATATTGGGGATTGAACGACCCATTGCCGGAACGATTTGTTACGTGGGCAAATCATGCATTACATGGAGATTTTGGAGAGTCTATCACGTATAAAAAGCCGGTAATACAGATTATTAAAACAAGGTTTTTATATTCAATTGTATTGATGCTACTGGCTTGGTTTTTTTCTGGAATTTTAGGATTTGTTCTTGGAATATTATGTGGAATACATCAAGGTGGTATTTTTGACAGGTTTATGAAACTATTTTGTTTGATTACAAAGTCTGCGCCAACTTTTTGGTTGGGCTTGTTAATTTTATCGTTGTTTGCAGTTCAATTAGGATGGTTTCCAATGGGGATGGCTGTGCCAGCGGGTAAATTAGCCAGTGAGGTCACAATCTGGGACAGAATTTATCACTTGATTTTACCGGTGCTTACGTTAACGATTGTAAGTATGAGTGATGTAATCCTGTACACAAGGCAAAAAATTGTAGAGATTATGAATAGTGATTTTATTTTATATGCGAAAGCGCGAGGAGAATCTCAAAAACAATTAATAACAAGACACATTTTGAGAAATGTTATTTTACCGGCTGTTACTGTCCAGTTTGCATCATTTAGTGAACTTTTTGGAGGAATGGCATTGGCAGAGAATGTATTTTCCTATCCAGGAATAGGAACGGCAACTACGGCAGCAGCTTTAAATGCAGATGTTCCTTTGTTACTGGGGATTGCATTATGCAGTGCAATGTTTGTATTTGCAGGAAATTTAATGGCAAATATTTTATATGGCGTATTCGACCCGCGAATCAGAGAGGGGGAAGAGTATGTCTGATAAAAAAATTGTATGGAATAGAAAGACCAAAATTGTTGTATTAATGGTAATCGCAGTTGTTTACCTGGCAGGGATTTTTATATGGGGAATATTTATGAATCCTGAAAAATATGCAGTAAACTATGCAAATAAATTCTTGAGTCCAAGTTTAAAACATCCTTTTGGAACAGATTTTGTTGGAAGAGATATGTTTTATCGATGTGTTAAAGGACTGTCAAATAGTATTGTGATAGGAATTCTTGCTTCAATTGTCAGCTCAATAGTTGCGTTAATATTTGGAATAGCTGCTGCTGTTTTTGGAAAATGGGTAGATAAAGTGGTTAATTGGGGAGTGGATTTGTGTATGGGGCTTCCTCATTTGGTACTGTTAATGTTGATTTCCTTTATGTTGGGAAAAGGAGTAAAAGGAGTAACAATTGCAGTTGCATTAACACATTGGCCGTCACTGACTCGAATTGTGAGGTCTGAAGTTATGCAAATTCGTTCTTCTCAGTATGTTCAAGCTGCTTATAAAATGGGAATTTCAAAATGGAAAGTGGCAGTTACTCATATTGTTCCACATGTGTTGCCATCTTATTTGATTGGTTTAGTGTTATTGTTTCCTCATGCGATTATGCATGAAGCATCTATTACATTCTTAGGATTTGGACTTCCGGCAGAGATGCCTGCAATTGGTGTCATTTTATCTGAAGCAATGAAACATTTAGCTACAGGAAAATGGTGGCTGGCTTTATTTCCAGGTCTATTATTGCTAATTGCAGTTGTTTTATTTGATGTTATGGGAGATAATCTGAAAAAATTATGGAATCCTGGAAGTGGTAACGAATAGAGGTAAAAATGGATAATAGAAAAACAGTTTTAGAAGTAAATGATTTGGTTGTTTCTTTTAGCATGTATAAAAAAGGATTTAGAAAAGAAAATCTGGAAGTAATTCATTCCTTGTCTATAGATGTAAAAGAAAAAGAAATTGTGGCTATTGTAGGTTCAAGTGGTTCAGGAAAAAGTCTTTTAGCATCGGCGATATTAGGGTTATTGCCTGGCAATGCAAGCACAAGTGGAAGTGTCTGCTATATGGGGAAACAGTTGGATGATAAATTAAGAAAGCAGTATCTTGGTAGAGAGATTGCATATATTCCACAGTCGGTAGACCATTTGGACCCCGTTATGAAAGTTGGACCACAGGTAGTAGGGGTATATTCTACAGAAGAAAAACAACGCAAAATGTTTCAAAAATATCAGTTAGATAAAAGTGTAGAAGAAATGTATCCGTTTCAATTATCCGGAGGGATGGCCAGGCGTGTACTGATTTCAGCGGCGGTGTTGGAAACTCCTAAATTAATTGTTGCAGATGAGCCGACACCAGGACTTAGTGTTGATATGGCTATGGATACATTAAAACATTTTAGAGAAATAGCAAATACAGGTACGGGAATTCTACTAATTACTCATGATATTGATTTGGCATTTGAGGTTGCAGATCGAATTGCAGTATTTTACGCTGGTACAGTTGTAGAAATTTCACCAACGGAAGATTTTAAAAAGGGAAAAGAATACTTACGACATCCCTACAGCAAGGCATTTCTGAGAGCATTGCCACAAAATGAATTCCAGCCGATTCCCGGAATACAGCCTTATGCTGGAAATTTGCCAGAAGGTTGTTTATTTGCAAATCGTTGTCCCGATGTATCTGAAAAATGTACGGGACAAATACCAATGAGGGAGTTGCGAGGGGGAAAGGTCAGGTGTGTAAATGCAACTTAAATTAGAACATATTGATTTTAGATATACAGATAAATCTCCTTGGATTTTAAAAGATGTTTCTTTGACAATAGAAGCAGGAGAACGTGTTGGAATTGTAGGACCATCCGGTTATGGAAAAAGCACGTTATCTAAAATTATTGCAGGGTATATGAATCCGACTTCCGGAAGCGTGATGATTGACGAAAAACCGCTGCCTAAAAAGGGAATGTGTCCTGTACAAATGATATATCAACATCCGGAATATGCAGTTAATCCAAGATGGAAAATGAAAAAAATCCTGAATGAATGTTGGACTCCTGGAGAAGAAGTATTAGCTCGGATGGGAATTGAAAAAGATTGGCTGAACCGTTGGCCGTCAGAATTATCAGGTGGAGAACTGCAGCGTTTTTGTATTGCACGAATATTAAGTCCGGATGTGAAATTCCTTCTATGCGATGAGATTACTACGATGCTGGATGTGATCACGCAGGCTCAGATATGGCAGGTACTTTTGGATATTGCGAAAAAGAACGGTTATGGAATGTTAATTATTACCCATAACATGGCGCTGGCTGAAAAAGTATGTACAAGGATAGTAGACCTTAGAGATATTAATCATATCAAACAGATTGACGTATGATAATTAATCCTGAATTATTCATGGAACAACCATGAATAATTCAGGATTAGATTTATCGAAAAATTCAGCTATAGATTTCCGACCAGTTTATCTTTCCAGATACCAAGACATTCTCGCACCAGATAATTTAGCTGTAAAAATTTGTTACTTTTTGCCGGAACACCTTCTATCTGTCGGCATCCCATCTTTTTTCCAATCGAAGTTCCCCGAAATACGTGAAAGCCGTTGGTTACGATCCCAATTCGTAGATCTTCTGGTTTTTTATTTGATTTTTCTTCTAAAAGTGCAAGTGAATATTTTAGGTTTTCATTTGTATTAGTAGAACGATCTTCTTTTATCAGACGTGTCTCATCGATTCCTTGTGAGACCAGATATTCATACATTGCTTCTGCCTCGGAAATCTCCTCTCCTGAACCTTTTCCACCAGAGACAACCGCTATTGTTTCTGGATTTTCGTCGAGATATTCTTTTGCCCGCTCCAGGCGAAGCTTCAATGAATTGCTTAATTTCGTTCCGTTGACCTGTGCCCCTAATACAATCAGCGTGTCCAGATCTCTAGATGGTTTCTGAAGCATTCCCGAAAAAATCAGACCTTCTGTTATCAAAAATGCAAGGATCACCAAAATCGCCAGAGTAAGGCATACTGCTTTTACAGGTTTTGGAAATATACTTAAAATATTCCAGTGATGCGTTGTTTCTAATCGCAACAAAATTGCGATTGCATAACACACAATACCTGCAGCTGCCCAGATACAAGGAAATAAGGAAGAAAGTCCTGCATATAATACGATTCCGATAAAATAAAGAATACTAAAACTTCCTAATAGAATAAATAATATTCTCATAAATAAAATCCTTTCGTTTGTAGTTTTTCCTGATAGCAAAAGAAGGCGGGAAAATTCCGCCTTCTACTTTTTTATAATTATTTGTTTTTTCCACAGCAGTGTTTGTATTTTTTACCACTTCCACATGGACACGGATCGTTACGTCCGATTTTTGGTCCTTTTACAACTGTACCGGATTTTTTCTGTTCTACATATAATTCTTTTTTCTTTTCTTCTGTAAAGATTTCATCCCACTGAGGAAGATTGTACAGCCAGTCTGCTTTTGCGTCTACCATGTTTTTGTAGAGCATTTCTGTATCAAATCCGAGATTTACTACAGTGTCTTCTTCCATTTCTTCGATTGGATTCTGTACTTTTAAGCTGTCATTGATTCCATCAAGGAAACCAACCATTGTCATAACGTCTACGTCAAATTTTTCAGCAAGTTCTTTTACAGTTCCTCTTTCTACATTTGTCGGGTCTGCAAGAAGCTTTTCATAAATTCCTTTTTCGATTAAGAAATAGTTTGTCCAGAATTTCTGAAGCTGTGCCCTGTCTGCTTCCTGAGAATATGCAATCTCTCTCCATTCCTGTAATAATGCCATGTATTTTACCACCTTTTACTTAATATTCATATTTTGGGCGCAAAGCACCTATACGTAACAGTATATACGATATGCATAGATTTTTCAATGTTTTTTATGGATTCCAGGCAGATTATGCGTTGCAAGCGAAAAAAAACAGGTCTATAATGAGAAGCGCAAATGAATAAATGAAAAGGAAGAAAGAGAAATGAATGATTCAAAACTTACAATCCGTGGAGAACTTACTCTTATTTTGGTTGTCATTATCAATAGCCTCGGCGTCGTTTTGATGCTTCACTCCGGCTCAGGCATATCAGCTATTTCAAGTGTGCCTTATGCTTTCTCGGAAGTATTTCCGAAACTCACTCTTGGAACCTGGACTTACATTTTTCAAAGTCTGCTTATCTTAACTTTAATGGTACTCCGGAAAAAATTTATTCCGGAATACTTATTTAGCTTTGTTATCGGATTTTTCTTTGGAAAAATGGTAGATATCCATCAGGCATGGGTCAGCCAGCTTCCATACACGATTCCATTGCGTGTATTATACTTTGTTTTAAGTTATCTCATCATCTGCTTTGGAATCGCACTTTCAAACCGCTGTAAAATGCCGATTATTCCGACAGACCTGTTTCCGAGAGAGCTTGCAGATATCTTAAAACGTGAGTATTCCAAAATCAAAGTTCCTTTTGATGTTATCTGCCTGTTTATTACCGGATTTATGACTTTCTTATGTCTGGGACGTATTATGGGACTTGGTGTTGGAACGGTACTTGCCGCATTTACTATGGGAAAAGTAATTGGAATGATTGGAAAAGAAATGGATAAAAAAGTTCAGTTTGTTTCGATTATGAAGTCTTAAATAAAAGATGCAGATGTATCGCAAGAACGCTTATACATCTGCATTTTTTGTGTTTATTAATCAAAAATAATTAATGCCATAAATACTAAATCAGTATCTCCAGTATTTTTCAGTCCATGTCCATGATTATCCGGTGTGAATGTAACATCACCTGTTTTTACCGGACGGACAGTACCGTTGTCATCGTAATCGCCCTGACCGGATAAAATATAATAAGTCTCGCTTTCGTTATGGTGCTCATGGTAGCCCAGTGAACATCCTGGTTCAATTGTAACCTGTGCGTACAGACCACATTTTCCATTTAACTCTTTTTCTCCAAGGATATGTTTGATGATTACATGTCCTTCTCCACCACACATATTTTCAACTTTTTCTGTCTTTAATTCCATGGCAGCCTCACTTTCCGAGAAATTATTTTTTCTCTTAACTATTTTTTCTTTCATCCTAGTATTTTTTAAATTATTTGTCAATCCCATTGTATATTTTAATAAAAACTGCTCATACTATAGGTAGTCCACGGAGGGAAGGCACAAATACGTGACGCTCTTCTTGGAAGAACAAAAGAAAAAGTAGAAATACTTATCCTCCCCTTTGAAAAGCCCCTGCACTTAGAAGAAGCCCACTAAGTACAGGGGTTTTGTTAATTTTTTTGAATTAATTTTACAAAAATAAAAATTCCTGCAAATAAGCCTGCAATCGAAAGAGAAATGATATACCAGCTGTATTTATTTTTTACAACAACGATATCCTCTGACATGGTATCTTCTTTTGGTATTTTATTTACAATATCCTTCATCTGTTCAAAACGATAGATACCCTCCTCATCATTTAACTTAATGATGTTACATTCGTCATCTTTAAAGATTACTCCAAAAGGCAGTCTTATTTTTGGTGTCCCGCCAAGCAGATACACAACATCTGAATCTGCTTCGTTATAAGATTCACTAAGCGCAGACTCTAATCTTCCAATATAATCTGATTTTGTTTCATCATAACTAGCTCTTGCAATGGTCCAGTTGCCTGTTTTTTCAAGTTCTATTTCCAGTTCTTTCTGTGTATAAGTGCCATTTTCAAGAAGCTCCTGCTGAAGTTCTTCATCAATTGGCAACGACCTGCTTACGGTTACAATCACATATTTGTTTTCTGAAACTTCTACAGGCACTTCCCAAATATAAACTGCCCCATTTAAGATAGTTTGTAAAATTTTAGGGGTCAATTCTTCATTTTCAAAAATATTTGTATCTATATATATTTTTACCGCACGAGAATACTCAATTTGTAAATCAGCATTTTGATTTTCAGATTCAAGTGCACCTTGCGCCCATCGAAAGATTTCCTCTTCCATTTGAGAAATTTCCTGAAAATCAGAACTATTGTTTAATGTTTCTATGGAATAGGCATATACATCCCAAACATTAAAAGAAAGAAAAATCAGAACAGTGATTAAAAACTTTTGGATTCTTTTCATACAAAGTTCCCCTTTTTATAAGAGTGTCGTTGAAGCGACTATTTGTTGCAAAAATATTTATCTTTAATTTAGAAATAATATGTTATACTGTTGCTTAAAGGAAGTGAATCTAAATGTCATTAAAAACAATCTTATGGATTGAAGATAAAAAAGGAAAAGCAAGCTATCGCTTTTGGAATTGCTTCTTGCAGCAGTTATTTCCAGATGTCGAATTGGAAAGTAAACGAAATAATAGTGAGCTTGTAAAGGCAGTCAAAAATCTAAATGATACTTCTAATAAATATATCATTGTCTTTGACAATTCATTTGATAATCTTCAAGTTGTAATGGAACAAAAAATGTTAAAACAGTATGCACAAACAAAGACAAACATTATTTTATTGGATATTATTTGTTTTGAATATATTTTGTTAGAATTCAAATATTTGCTTAACTGGATTTATGCCCCAGATGATGAATTTCTACAAAAAAGAGCAACTGCAATAATCGCAAGAACAAAATTAATTGAGTTATTACACGCACATAACACGGATTACAAAGCCTTGCGAGAATTAGTTAATTATGATTCACATTTGGATGAACATAACATAGAACAGCTCACCGCCAAACTTTTATTTGATTTAACAAGAAATACTGGTTTTGAAATTTCTAAAGGTACTATTGGAGAATGTTGGATAAATTCATGTTGCGAATGGAATGAGCGACAAGACGATGATATTTGTGGTTTAGACTCTGAACGACTATCATTGTATGATAAAATGAAAATCATATATGAAAATACCTGCCTAAAAGAACAGTTTAAAACAGCAGGTTTGGAGGTAACCTTATGATTACTATTTTTAAAAGCAAAAAAGATATTCCTCAGTCTATGGAATATATTGAATTAAACGATTTATTTTTTAATCAAAACACTGCCATTTTAATCGACGAAAAAGCAGAGCAGATTATTGAAACAATTGATGATGCAAAGTTAATTAGCAAATATAAAATCTGTTCAAAATTTAATGATGTCATATTAGACATTGACAAGCTTTCAACAGGATGTAAAACTGTTTTAAATGTACTTTATCACCCAGATAAAGTATTTTGTCTCAAGGAATGTGGCAATAATGCCTTAGAAATTCTATATAATCTTGAAAAAGGGTATGTATACAGTGATTATGCATTAATTCCGTTTAATATAAATTCTGTCTTTGTCGAAGAAAAAAACTCAAAAAAGCAAATAAATGATTATGAAAGTTTAAAGGAGTGGTGGGAAAATGAAGAGTAAACCTGTAGTCATGGAGCATTTTTCAACAATTCATACTTCTTTTATTGTTGATTTTACTTTTACAAATAATTTGACAATTCTGATGGGAGACTCTGGAACTGGAAAAACAGCAACTACTTCTTTTATTAGAGAATGTATGGCTATCAATCCCAAGATTTTGTGTTTCAATTATCTGGATTATCAAAAAAATATTAAAGATATCATAAGTCAGGAAAATGGAAAACTGATTGTAATTGATAATGCCGATATTCTCTTAGATGATGATACTAGAAAATATATCTCTCTTGATGATAAAAACCAATATTTAATTATTGGCAGAAATCCAAAAAACTTTTTTGCCACAAAAGAAAATTTATTTGAACTTGTCAGTACAAAAATTGGAGAGCAAACGAAATTTACAATTCAAAATTATCTATGAGCATATAAAAAATTACTGCATAAAAAATTTCTTTCTACACATACTGTTCTTGGTAAACGTACTCTCAGAGTATGAAAATTAAGGAGGAAATAATTATGCCGTTATTAAATTGTACAGCAAGAACCTGTGTCTACAACAAAGAGGAATACTGCTCTAAAGGAGATATCGTAGTAGATGGAAGCAATGCAAAAGTTGCAGACGAAACCTGCTGCAGCAGTTTTGTGGAACGAAGCGGAAGTGCGATGAACAGTGTTGGCGAAGAATGTGGATGCAAAACAATTGACGTAAACTGCAAAGCCTGCCAGTGTACATTTAACAATCAGGAGAAATGCAGTGCAGATAAAATTACAATTACAGGTGCAAGTGCCTGTCATTGTGATGAAACAAAATGCGGAAGCTTTGAGCTGAATTAAGTTACAGAAAAAGAATCCCGGAAAACGGGATTCTTTTTACATAAAACCCTTGACATTGTAGTTTGTTTATGATATTGTAATACAGTCTGAAGAAAAAGAAAGCAGAGTAATTGCTCTCACCTTAGCACGAGTAAGTGACTATGGTTCATATTTGAAATAATTGATGCGCTTTTGCGTTTTCTTTATGGGAATATGTTGTGGAGAGCTTATGCTGTCCACCTTTTTATTTATTTCATAGAAAATTCTTTCTTATTTTTTTCAGAATGTTATGAGGTGGCTGACGGAAAGTCAGGTGAGTGTTTTATCAATATTATGGAGGTGCACAACAATTAGCGAATTAATGATTAATGAACAAATCAGAGACAGAGAGGTCCGTCTCATTGGCGCAAACGGAGAACAGCTTGGTATTATGTCTGCCAGAGATGCGCAGAAACATGCTCAGGAAGCAGGATTAGACCTGGTAAAGGTTGCTCCTACAGCAAAACCGCCAGTTTGTAAAATTATTGATTATGGTAAGTATAAGTACGAATTAGCGAGAAAAGAAAAGGAAGCTAAAAAGAAACAGAAAACCATCGAGGTTAAGGAAGTGCGTTTGTCTCCAAATATTGAAGAAAACGATTTAAACACCAAGGTCAACAATGCCAGAAAATTCCTTACTAAAGGAAATAAAGTAAAAGTAACACTTCGCTTCAGAGGTAGAGAGATGGCACATATGCAGAGCAGTAAACACATCTTAGATGAGTTTGCACAGTCTTTATCTGATATCGCGGTTGTTGAAAAAGCACCGAAGGTAGAGGGACGCAGCATGACCATGTTTTTGACAGAAAAACGCTAGACGTTCATTAAAAGAGTTTTAAGGAGGATACAATTATGCCAAAAATGAAAACA
>ENA-OPBE01001290-OPBE01001290.1-human-gut-metagenome-genome-assembly--contig:-NODE-1290-length-22212-cov-1.556664_pt1 | contig 22212 bp, 18 predicted proteins | sample MGYA00241066_ERZ501448 | MGnify/ENA primary metagenome ERZ501448 (study PRJEB25962, sample SAMEA2042585) | human gut metagenome | biome: human gut; feature: human-associated habitat; material: faeces...
ACGGGATCGGCATTGCAACGATCTTGGTCTTGCAGTAACGCATGATATCTTTTAACTTGTAAACCTCTTTTCCTTTTACAAAAGTGAACGCACGTCCGGTACGTCCTGCACGTCCGGTACGTCCGATACGGTGTACATAATACTCGTCATCCTGTGGAATATCATAATTGAATACTGCTTCCACATCATCAACGTCAATTCCTCTCGCAGCAACATCTGTAGCAATCAGGATCTCCACACGTCCGGAGCGGAATGCTTTCATGACACGGTCACGCTGTGTCTGCTTCATATCGCCGTGAAGCCCCTCTGCCATATAACCGCGGCTCTTTAACTCCTCGGAAAGCTCGTCTACCATTTTCTTAGTATTACAGAATACGAGGGAAAGCTTTGGATTATAGTAATCTAACAGTCTTGTCAGGACTTCGGTCTTGTCCTTGCGTTTGACATCATAATAATACTGCTCGATGCTTGGCACGGTCAGTTCTTTTTTTACCACCTTAATGGTCACTGCGTCATGCTGATATTTCTTTGTGATATCTAAAATCGGCTTTGGCATGGTCGCAGAAAACAGAACCGTCTGTCTTCCCTCTTCCGGGATATATTCCAAAATCGTCTCGATATCCTCACGGAATCCCATGTTCAGCATCTCGTCCGCCTCGTCTAAAACAATCGTATTGACTGCCTCGCAGCGGATCGTTTTTCTGCGGAGATGATCCATGACACGTCCCGGTGTACCGATAATGATCTGTGCACCGCCTTTTAATGCCTTGATCTGACGGTTGATATCCTGTCCGCCGTATACCGGAAGGATTTTCACACCATGCATATATTTGCTTAATTTACGGATTTCTTCCGACACCTGGATCGCAAGCTCTCTGGTTGGTGAGAGGATGATCACCTGTGTCTTTTTATTATTTGGGTCTACTTTGTGAAGCACCGGGATACCAAAAGATGCTGTCTTTCCGGTTCCCGTCTGTGCCTGTCCGATCACATCGACTCCTGACATCACAACCGGGATCGCCTGACTCTGGATCGGAGTCGCCTCTTCAAATCCCATCTCTTTGATAGCACGGAGTACCTGTGGATATAAATCTAATTCATCAAATCTTACTGTTTCCATATATTTTCCTTTCGTGCGAATGCGCAGTCGTATACGTTAGCATATTGTCGCCATTTTGTCAACTATTTTGTCAGAATACCCGTATCACATCCGGCACGATCTATGTACCCCGGCTTCCATGAAAAAGAAAGCTGGGTTAATATGAAAAGCAATCGAATACTCCCTGTTTTTCATCCATATCCAAGCAAAATCCAGTCGTCGTACACTCCACATGTATTTCTGTTTTTCCCCTGTAAAAATGTGATATGCCCGTCACCTCTAAAAAAGCTGCCGTAGCAATAGTTCGATTGCGGATTGCTCATTATAACTTATGCCAATTTTCCTCTAAGGTTCCACTTTTTCCTGTTTTGAGGATAAATCCAGCTCCTGCCCGCGGATATCCGCAATACAGATATCATTTCTGCTTCTCTTCTTTACCTGATATAACAGCATATCTGCAGTATGTAGAAAATCCCAGCTCCTGTTTCCTTCCTCCGGAACTCCATACGAAATACCCTGGGAGATCGTCACGATCGGCAATGCATTGGAATATAAATGCTCCAGTTTGAGATTCATAATATTCTGCCGCAGCGCGCCTGCCTTCGCATGCACTTCCTCCGCACTTATACCCGCATAAATGATAATAAATTCATCTCCGCCATATCTCGCACAGAACGTCTGTCTGTCTTCCATTTTTTTCAGCTCATCTGCAATTGCAATAATGCACTCGTCGCCCTGCTGATGTCCATAATTGTCATTATACTGCTTGAAAAAGTCAATATCTAAAATCTCCATTGCAAGCGGAAGCCTGTGCTCATAACAGTAATCTAATACTTTTTCCGAATAAGCATTCAGGCGGTAACGGTTTGCCAGTCCGGTCATCTGATCTGTCTCCGACTGTTTCAGCAGCTTCACATTGACTGCTTCCATCTCCCTGCGGCTCTCATTTGCACGTTCGAGAGAACTTCTGACATAAAGCATGTTGACGATCATATCTTTGTTCTCGCGCTCCATGATCTCGGAAAGCTCATAATACAGACCAGCTGCCTGCAGATAACCTGCATTGTCCTGATTCTTGCGGTAGCCTTTGATCTTAATGGAAATGACTCTGCGCTGCAGATTGATCACACCTGAATCTTTCACGATCCGATCCAGCTTCTCAACGATCATCCACAACACATCATCCCGGCCGATCTCCAGCATCAGCCCGCAAAAATCACAAAGGTCGTCAAACACCTCCATGATCTGCACATTTTTATTGATTATTTCTACAATCTCCTGGATCTGTGCATCTCGTCTCACATAATTGTGGGTCAGATGATAATATCTTGCCTTCAGGCAGTCCACATATAAAATGTCAATATCCTCATAATAAGACGCACATTCCGCATCCAGTTTTTCTATATAAGCATGTGTCTTATCTAACATCCCCTGCAGCATATAGCAGCGTGCCAGATTCACGTAACTGGCCATCAGTCCGACATAATTTTCTTTTACATCCGGATTACTTTTGCAGTATGAATGAGCCTTTTCGAAATAACTTTGTGCCTCGTGATACACACCATTTTCCATGTACAGATTACCAAGATTCTGCATGATGCTGATCTCCATCTTAGTAATCCCATATTTGCGGCAGTAATTCAACCCTGTCAGATAGTAATCCATCGCTGCAGACACATTTCCCTTGTTGACAGAAGAGATTGCCATCAGGTTGTAAGACCTTGCGATCAGCTCCCACTGTCCGGTCTGTCCTAACAGATGGATTGCCTGCGCAATGTTGTGGAACATGTGTTCCACATCATTCAGCAGATAGTAAGTTTCCCCACTGTAAAAATATGCAAAACCAAGAAGTGCCGCATCTTTATGTTCCTTTGCATACCGTTCTATATCAAGACAGCATTTGAGTGTATGCTCTGCGTCCTTTCCTCTGCTGTTCAAAACTTCCTGTTTCCATGCGTTTACCACGTCATTTGATCCATGAACTCCCATGCAGTCTCTTCCTTTCTGCCTGTTTTCGGTATTTCAATAAAATTTATTATAATCCAGAAATTCCGTGTGTTCAAGAAAAAGGAAATTTTTGCTATTCAAAAAATTCAATCGGATCGACCGGTACCCCATCTTTTCGAAGTTCAAAATAAAGGTTACTGCCCTCAACAGAATAATATTTTGTCGGTTCTGTCACATAACCGATCACATGACCTGCCTCCACATAGTCTCCCACTGCAAACTCCGGTTCCTTAAGCTGTCCGTAGACTGCGAGATACCCATCTCCCAAATCCTCTGTCACGGTACATCCTGTCACTTCATTTGTCTCAATACTCTGGATTTTTCCTTTTGCAACCGCATAAACTTTGCTGTTGACATCCCCGGCAATGATGACCGCCGGATTGTATTTGTACTGGTCTAACGTCGCAAAATACACCGTCGAGTCCATGCTGTAATCTAAGATCACATTTCCTTCCATCGGCCATAAGATGCCATCTTCCGCAGCAAAATGAAGTGCCTGGGAAGTGTTTCCTGTCGGTGCCACCTCTTCCTGTCCACTGTCTGCTTCCTCACTCTCCTTTTCTACCTCTGCTGTCTCTGTGCTCTGTGTCTGCGGTTTTAAAATAGAAGCAACCTGATCTGCCTCTGTCTCTTCCTCCATTGCCACATTCTGGTTCTCCGTGTCCATCTCTGCTGCAATTTCCTGTTCCAACTGCTTTCTCTCCTGTTCCTGTCCTCTGCTATATAAAACAGTCATGCCGACTGCTGCAAGGATTACCAGCGTGCCTGCAATGATATACTGTTTTTTCTGCCAGAAGGCTGCCCATCCGTGATTCTTTCTCATATTTTTCACCGTCCATTGTTTATTTAGCAGAATACATTTACTGCTATTAACAATAGTGTTGCCACATTCAGACGGTTTATTCACAGTAATTGGAATCGTTTTTCATTCCACATTTTCCAGCTCTGTACCGGGAAAAAAATACTGTAAAATTTTTCTGTAATCCTCCCCTTTTTCAGCCATTTTCTGTGCTGTATACTGGCTCAGGCCAAATCCGTGTCCATGTCCCTTCGTTACGATCCGGATCTTGCCAGGTTCCAGTTCTGTCACGTTGAAATTTGCGGATTTTAACCCAAGTTCCCCACGCAGTTCCTCTCCTGTGTAGGATTTCCCATTCATCTGTGCCTTTGTGACATACCCGGCACTATCCTTCTCTTCGATCGTGATCTCCTGATCCAGATACAGCACCGAAAGATAATCCGGCGCCTGTGCATCCTCATAACATGCCACACCTGAAAGATATGGCATATCCGAATCCGGATATAATTCTTCCATATTTCTTGTATTGCCCGCACTCACTGCATGGTATGCAGCATATATGTAATGGTTCCGGTACTGCAGCGTCTCTCCGTCTGTCTCCTGTATCGCCTCCTTTATCTTCCCTTCCGCCTCGGAAAAATAGTCGCCCCACAGTTCCTGTAATTCGCCCATTGTCATACTCCCCGGAAGTTCTGTCCCCATCTCCTCTGCTGCCTTAAGGTTTGTACGGGCGATCACACACTGGGCTTTGATACATTCCTCCGGTGCATCTGCGCTTATCTCCTTTGCGACAATGCAAAAAAGCATGTCCGCATCCTCCTCTGTTTCCGCTGTCCGGTTTACATTTCCCAGCAATTCTTCCAGCTGCATTTTCTGGCAAAAAATGGTGAGGAAAAGTGGTATGAGCAGCAAGAGCAGAAGTATGGTCAGCATCGTGTTTATTCTTTTTGCCAAGTTTTTTCTGTGCATAAAAAATCTCCATCCCATATACAAGTATATGAGACGGAGTCAGCTTTTATGAATCAAATTTTGCTGCCGATGATGTTGCTGAGCTGTGCGAACTGCTGAAGTGTCAGTGCTTCGCCACGGATGGTGACCGGAACGCCAAGTTCCTCAATGCTTTCCTGGATCACTTCTTGGGAAAGATGAATGTCCGGCGCATTATTCAAGCCATTGGCAAGCGTCTTTCTGCGCTGATTGAAGGATGCACGGATGATCTTAAACATTAATTTTTCGTCATTCACCTGCACCGGCACTTCCTTATGTCTTGTGAGACGGATCACTGCGCTTCCGACATTCGGGCGAGGCATAAAACAGTTCGGCGGAACGATCGCAACAATCTCGGGTTTCGCATAATACTGCACTGCAAGGGAGAGTGCCCCATATTCTTTCGTTCCCGGTCCCACCTGCATACGGTCTGCCACTTCTTTCTGCACCATGATCGTAATGCTGTCGATCGGCACATGGCTTTCAAATAATCCCATAATGATCGGTGTCGTGATATAATATGGAAGATTTGCCACAACTTTGATCGGCTTTCCTCCATTTTTTTCCTCTGCCAGCTTATTAATATCCACTTTTAAAATATCATCATTGATGACTTCCACATTGTCGTATGCGCTGAGTGTGTCTGCCAGGATCGGGATCAGATTTTTATCAATCTCCACTGCCGCCACTTCTCTTGCATTCTCGCAGAGATACTGCGTCATTGTGCCGATTCCAGGTCCGATCTCCAAAACAAAATCATCCTTTGTGATTCCGGACTCCTCAATGATCTTCTCAAGCACATGCGTATCGATCAGAAAGTTCTGTCCAAACTTCTTCTGAAAATTAAAATTATATTTCTGTAAAACCTCTATGGTATTCTGTGGAATTCCTAACGTTGCCATATACTGCCTTTCTCTTCAAATAAACGATCTAAAAACTCTGCATACAGGCGGTTAAATGTTTCATGAAACGTAACTGCCACATTTACATCCTGATTTCCAGACATCTGTGCCTCCTCAAAAATAGCAAAGGCTGTCTCATATAAATCCGGGTTTTTGTCATAAAATACTTCCGTCAGACCATCCTGAAAGGCAAACTGCGCCTCCTGGGAAAGATTGTCCTTAAAATCCTCTTTGGAAATGCATCCACCCTCCTCGTAATCGGACAAAAAGATGTGTCCGCCTGCGGAGGTTACGAAATCCTCAAATGCCTCTTTTACATCCTCATAAGTTACCGGGACATAATTTTCCTCCCAGTAACGGTCAAATGTTTCTCTATCCGGAAATGCTGCTAAAATATCTTCCATACCTGCGCTCCTTTGTGTTTTCTGCTCCATTTATACTATCATACTTTGCAATCGTTCCGCAATAATGTATACAGGGTTGGCTCTAAGTGAAATTCCCTGCACATGTTTTCCACTTCCGCCAAATATTTTTTCTTCGCAGAGGACGGTAAGACCGGGCGGCGGACCGCACGGATCAAAATGTTTTTCGGTGTGTGTTCAAAGTCAATAAATTCCAGCAGCTGGGTTTTGTATCCGCAGCACTCCAAAAGATTCGCCCGGATCGCATCTGTTGTCAGCGCTGAAAAACGCTCTTTGATAATGCCGTATCTTGTGAGCAGGGAATACTCCTCACTCTGAATCTGCTTATTCACCTCATGCTGACAGCATGGTACGGAAAAAATCATTTTTGCATTCCATGTGATTGCATTGTAGAGTGCAAAATCAGTCGCAGTATCACAAGCATGGAGCGTCACGACCATATCCACGTCAAACGGCGTCTGAAATCCATTGATGTCACCAAGCTCAAAGCGCAGATCGTCATAGCCATATTTCTCCGCCGCCCGGTTGCATTTTTCGATGACATCTTTTTTCAGGTCGAGTCCAAGCATCTGCACTTTCATATGCCGGATCTCTGTAAAATAATAATACATGATAAAAGTCAGGTAAGACTTTCCGCATCCAAAATCAATGATGTGTATTTCCTCGCCTTTATATTCCCGGATCGCATCATCGATCATCTCGATAAAACGGTTGATCTGGCGGAACTTATCATACATGGACTTTACCACTTTTCCCTCTCCGTTAAAAATACCCATGTCCACCAGCGGCGGGATCACCTGTCCCTCCTCCAAAATGTAATTTTTCTTCCGGTTATGCTCTGTGACTGTGTCTGGTGCTTCTTTTGAAGCTTTCGCCCTGAGTGTCACCGCACCTTTCTTTGAAATCAGAAGACTGTATTCTTTTTTCTCATCCCATGCATTCACCTGCAGGAATGTATCATGTATGGCTTCCATCAAAAAGCCCTGCAGATCTTCTGCGCCAAAATTATCGTGAAACACCTGTTTCTCTGTATACTTTGCCGCCTGATAGCCATCGCCTTTCTTCTCCACCACGATCTTTTTGTACTGGCAGTCTTTCGCCATCGGCTTACTGATAATTATTTTCATGAGCGGATTTGCTGACAGCTTTTCGATTGCCGCAATCCAGTCCTCATTCGCCTCAAATGTCTTTTCTTCTCCCTCTTCATTTGCGAGAATCACAAGACATTTTTCTTTTTCTCCCGGCTGCCGCTCTTCGCAGCCGTATTCTCCATCAAAAATCTGTTTTAGTTTCCACATGATCTATGCTCCTTACTGGGATTTGGAAATACATTCCTGTTCCAGCTTTATTCCTTTTTGTAACATATAAGTGATGAGTTTTCTCTCTTCGTCCGGCAGTTCCATTTTTTCTAACTGCATCAACCGCTTTTTGTCATTTTCTGTCAATGGCTTCGCATAATCCTCATACTTTTTCAATGTTTCAATGTCCATTTGAAACATTTGAAATGGGATCCCTGTTTTTCTTTTCAAGTGTTCTAAAATATAAAATCCACCTGCATCCAGATCTCCAAAATGATAATACTGTGCATCCGGCAATTTCTGATAAATCTGCATCAGCAGATTTCGTCTGCTGCGATTATGATAACCGCCAAGATAGATCACCAGACTGTGTTCCTGTTTAAAACGGTAAAAAGAAGTCAGATTTTCAATTGTGAATACTTTATCAATCGTCTGATCCGGACAGATATCTGGTACATCCTCCTCACTCCCCACCGCAACAGCGATTCCTTCCGGGAAAGCACTGATATCTGCAGCCTGCTTCCCAGCGCTGTAAATCTGTACGTTTCCCTTCATATACACATAGCCCGGCGTTTTATAAATCTGATACTCCGCAAGAATTTCTTCATTTTCAAATCCTGTCAGTTCTTCATTTTCCTCCCGGAATATTTTACAGATTTTTGGGATCAGTGTCTCGAATACTTTGCTGTCATGAAAATGTTCTATGGAAAATTCCCTGATATAACATTCTTTCCTGTTCTGCTCTACTTTATCTAAAGTGTCAATCAGTTGTTCTGTTTTCCTGTGATCCATAATGTCGAGATATTCTTTTACTGACTGTTCGCTTTCCAGCCGCGTTATCATGCGGGCCAAAAAGCTTCTTGTTATCTCACCCTGCGTTTTCTGATAAAACTGCTCCAAAATCTGTTTTGTACGTGCCTCGGCTTCCCTCTTCGGCTTCCTGCCAAGCCTCTCATATGCCTCTTCCACATGATCCTCACAGAGTACAAGCTTCTCGATAATATATCCGGGCTTCTGGTTTTTCCATGCGATTGCGACCAGTCCCTCACGCTCCATCTGTTCTGCGGCTGCGTGAATGGTTTCTATCTCAAGCGAGCTCTCATCGAAATACTTTGGCATCGTCTTCTTATTGAACGGAAATGCAATATGGATCGCTCTCTGGTTTTCTCCTCTGGAGAGCTTACTGTTTTCGTATTTGTCCAATAGATCATTCAATATCTTATTTTCGACCGGATGCATAACGATACTCCTCCACGAAGCTTACTTTATCGTCTGTCAGTACTAATAATGTCTCCTGCATTTTCGGACCGATATACTGGATTTTATCCGGCGGCGCTGCGATCACGATCTGAAGCGGCAGTCTGTTCATAAACTCAAGAACTGCCCCGATCCTCTCATCATCCATATTGTTAAATGCCTCATCAAACATCACCAGCCCGATTGCCTCTCCGCCGATATTATTATTGTACAACTGGACAAAGGATGCGGCTACCGTCACATAGAACGGGGTCTGTGTCTCGCCTCCGCTCTTTTCCTCACAAACCTTAGAGTAAAGAGAATAGCTGCCATCCTCATGTGTGATCTTAATATCATAATCCATATAGGTGCGGTAATCCGTAAATTCATCTAATGCCTTGATCCCATTGTCCTGATCCAGTGCGAGCTTTGAAAATAGTTCATCAATGACTTCCTTATGATTCTCATGAAACAGACCGCTGAAAATGGACTCTCCCTGCACTACATTGAAATCGTCCATGATCATATCGTAATATTTTCCATAGCTTTTGCTCGGCAAATATAAAAATTCATATCTTTCATTGCTGAAGGTGATATCTTTCAATGCCTTATTGAGTTCTTTAAACTCTCCCTGTGCCTGCTTCATATTTTCCTGAAGCTTGGATAAAAACTGTTCCCGGAATTCTTCCTCTGCCGATAATTTTGCTTTTCTTACTTTTTCTTCATAATTCAGAAGCTCGGAGTTCACCAGTCTCTCCTGAACTGCCGCATACTCCGGATATGCTTCTAACGTAGCTGCTGCACCAAAATCAAATGCCGTTTTGTAATCGTACATTGCACTTGTCATTTTCTTATCCGCATTCTCTTTTGTTGTATTATTCGCCTTACGTCTCCGGTCAAAATTCTGCCGGAACTGCTCTAATGTCTTATCACCGGTCTGTTTTTCGTATTCTTTCTTCCAGAGCACGATCTCGTTTTCTGCTTTCTGGGCAATGTCTGTGATCAGTTCATTCTTGTGTATGCACTCATCCTCGCACTCCACAAGCCTGTCTTTTGCATTGCTTATTTTCAGTTCGCAGGCTCCGCTTTCCCTGTCACTTTTGGAAATGTGGCTTTTCAGTTCCTCACACTCTTTCCGCATTTCATCCGCACGGATCTGCTTTTCGATCATGGTCGTATTCTGCTGCAGATTACGGATCTCCGTCTCACATTTTTCAATCTCAAGTCCTGTCCTTTTCAGTTCTGATACAATTGTAATCCTATATTTCACATCTGTATCATCATCCCACTCGAGCCATTGCAGCGTCACTTCCATATGTGTCATACGGTCTTTGCATTCTATTTTCTGCCGGTTTAAATCCTCCTTTTTCTGCAGTGCCTGCTCATACTGGACTTTGAATGCATTCTTGCCGATAAATGGAGTTGTATAGATTTCCGGTCTGATCGCAGATGCGACATGATTCTGATAGCGCATGCAATTTGGTGTGATAGAAACCGGATACTGTTTTAATTCATCCACTCTCTTACACATATGTACCTTACCAAGAACCATATTCACATACCGCTTCGCATAAATACTCTTCGACTCCACAACTGTTGCCAGACTTCCTGCTGGTGCAATGTCATATTCCTCGAGTTTGCCGGAATTGATCAGTCCCACACCGTATGCTTTCTTTTCTCTTCTCAGTTTTTCGTAAATACCAAGGGCAATGTCAAAATGTTCCGGCTCTACCAACACATAAAATCGCTGTGTATTCAGATAGCCCTCCACTGCATTTCTCCATGTCTCATCCGTGATTTCTAACATTTCACACAAAATCCTCGGCTTTGCCGTCCTTCCGATCTTGAGCAATTCCTGCTCCACACGCGACATCAGAAGCTGGACTGCCGAGGGATAGGAAAACCGGTGCTGTTTCAGATTACTGATCCGCTGCTCTGTCTCCTGCAGGTCTGCTGCGATCTCATTCAGCCGGCTTTGGATCTCTAAATTTTTCCTCTGCAGTTTTGTACTCATATGCTTCTTGTAAGCGATCGCCCGGTCAATCAGTTCCTGTGCACTAACAACGTCCTCCGTATCCTTCAGCCGGTGTAGCAGCTCATCATACTGCTTCATGCATTCATCCACATCCGGTATTTCAAGCAGTCGGCTTACTTTCTGTCCGGCTTTTTTTCCGCTCTCTAACAGTCTTTTCTTTTCCTGATATTGTATTTCTTCTTTTTCCTGTAATTCTTTCAGATATTTTTTCTGCTTTTCCAACGTCTGGAAATCTGAGTTGGCGTTCAGTTCCGCTAAAAGCAGTGTGCGGACTTCCTCCTTATTCTCCAGTTCCTTTTTCATGCTGCTGCACTTTGCATTCAGCTGTTCCAGACGGTAACTTTCGCGCCTGATCTCATCCTGCAGAACGCCGATCTGTTCTTTGGTCAGATCCAGATCCGACTGTGCCATAAAATATTCATACATCCGGTCAGATTGTATACAATCCACCACTGCTTTGTGGTGGCATTCGATCTCTGACAGTTTTTCAATTCTGTTTTTCACACCCTCCAGCGTTTTTTCCAGCTCCTGATAGCTTCTTACATTTTCGCGCAGATGATCAATATTGACTTCTTTTTCATCCAGCACATAGGAATAGACAAAATCCTTGATATCATCAATTGGTTTAAACGCCAGCGCCTTTGGGATCAGCTGGAAGAACTTATCCTCGATTCTTCCAAAACGCTGTTTCATCATCTTTTTGCCTTCCGCATTCGTCTTTGCAAATAATTTGATGTTTTTATTGTTAAACGACCTGAATTCTGTGATGGTCCGTGGTCTGTTTCCGATCTTAAACATCTCATCCTCTAACATCACATTGTCCATGAGATAACGCACGACTGTCTCCTGCCCCTCAGTCGCCGAATCTATCACTGCTCCGATGACAAAATACTTTTCCTTGCTCTCCTCATAAAATTCCAATGCGACATGCGCACTGATTTCTCCGGTTCTCTCATAAGGATGATTTTCACGTCCGGTCTTACACCGGATATAGCCGGTCAGCTTTCTCTTGCCGTTCTCATGGGCAGCCTTATTAAAATGATTTGTGGAGCAGGTCACAACAAATTGGATCGCATCTAAAAGTGTGGATTTTCCAGCTCCATTTTCGCCGGAAATCAGAGTTGAGTCCCCAAAATCTATCGTGACATCCGAGAAACGATGCCAATTAATCAGTTTCAGTCTGGTCAGCTTCTTCATCTTTTAATTTTCCTTTCCTATAACTGTCAACTTTTTCATAGACACTTTTGATGTCCTCAACCCGCACTGCCATCAGGATGGAATTATAGATCAAAACTCTGGACTCCTCATTTTTCAGATCCGAATCCAGCAGCTCGATCAGCTGATATCTCCGGAAAAGACGAAGCGCATTTCCCATCGTTGTTTTGTCGATCATTTTGTCACGGATCTTCAGGCTTAAAAACTTGTCCTGAATATCGCCCAGATTCACAATGACTTCATCACTCACAGACAATTCTCTTTTTTTCTCATCAAACAAAATGCGTAATATCAGCAAAATAACGGACTCATATAATTTTAAATTCTGCCGGTTTGTGTTCAGGGCATTCGTGAGCTGCACCACTCCGTATTCGTCATTCATTTCTAATCTGTAACCAAGCACTCCCAGTAGTTCTTCAAATTTTTCTTTGTACTTTTCTATAAAATAAAAGTCACTTCTTGTTGCCTGATTCTGCCTGCATATGAAACATACATTAATCAGTTTATTACATATTCTGCGGAATTCATCCTGATCCTTCTGCAGCATGCCATTTAATAAATCCATTCTGCTCTCCCTCTGCTATGCGCTGTCAGCGTTTTATGATTGCAAAATCCGGGAAATCAAACTCTCCACTGATTTTATTCGCACCTTCTGCCTTTTCAATCCGATATCGCATCCTTTTTCTGGAGCCATACAGTCTGACATAAATCAGCCTGATAAAATCATCCATTGTTTCCATCGGAAGCTCAGACGCATAGATTTTTTCCCTGTCTCCTAATTGTTCTTCTACAAACCGCTCTATCCGTTCCGGACTTAAGATGCGCTGCATCTTTTCGGTCATCTTCCGAAGCTTTTCCTGCCGGAGTTCCACATCCGGCATAGCTTCTATCAGCTCCTGAGGATGAAACTCTTTCTTTCCCTCGATCGGGCTGTAAAACGATTTCTCATCAATAAAACTGCTTCCAAACAGCCTCACCAGATTGTCCAGATACTCGATCTCATAAATCCCATTCAAATCCAGCTGGCTCTGTTCCATCTGCTCTCCAATGTATAAAAGGATTTCTTTCATCTGTCCTCTGACATCTTCCGTCCCTGCCAGCAGAAACTTTGCACGGTTTACCGCCGCCCTCTGGTATTGTGTGTTTTTCCGGTTGATCTCTGCCAGAATATCATCCATATTCCGGAACGCTTCCACAATCTCATGCAATGTCTGATATACCAGTTCTTCTGCCTGCCCGACCGGTATCTCCCGGATCGCTGCCAACTCTTCCGACGTCTTTGCGATATAACGTGAGCTATGCCCATTTGCTTCCAGCCGCTCTATGATCTCCGGCCGGAACTTTGACACATTGTCTGAAGTCAGTAATCTGTGGTAAGCTTTATCTACAATATTCGTAATATAATCATTAAACAGCGCATTCATAATCTCCGCTACGGTCTTATGCTTTGTCAGTTCATCAATGTAATGCTTGATATTCGAATTGAGGTTCTTTAGTCCTGTGATCAGCATATCCGTATTATCCCGGATCTGCTGTAACACAACAGCCGGATGATCCGTATTGGTCCGCACAAGACTGTAAATGGTATAAATATAGCCCTGATATTCCACCTTTCGTCCGTCTGAAATCTCAAGAAGCGTTTTCATGACTTTTACGGCATAATCATAAAAATTGACTCTCTGCACATAACTCTTATCCGTCTCAACCTCAAGCCAGCCGTACTTCTCCAATAAGCGCAGCATCTCATTTGCCTTTTTTCTGGAATCCATGCCATTTATGTCATCTTCCTCAAATTCCGCTGCCTGATTCTGTTCAAAATAAAACTGTAATTCATCCACAAGGATTTCTCTCTCGATCCCAAAGGAAAGCTGTGCACTCATTGCCTGAAACAACCGGCACAGACAGTCCCAATATACAAGTCTGTTCGGCGATGCCAGCGGTGTGAAAAATTCTTTTGGAATAATACCAAATAATGGATTGGTCTGCTGTGCCTGTGCGTCATCCATATCTGAAACTCCTGTCCTTCCAATTATAAAAAAGGCGTCTTTGAACTTCTTACCCGTCCAAGACGCCTAAAATAATTCTTTTATATCATAGCAATACATACTCCAATTGTTGCAATCGCCAGAACAGCCAGTATACATATGTATAACCATAAAAACTTTTTATTCTTTGCTTTATTTACAAAAATTAATATCAATCCAAGCATTACAACAATACAAAGTGTCATTGATAAATTCATAACCAAAACATAAGCCATACTTATCTTTGCATTTGTAAATGCCTGATAATTAATAGAAATCATTGCAAATATTGCAACTAATACTCCCATCAAAGTAAGCACATTGGCATATATCTTTTGAGATAAATCCTCTATACTTTCTTTTGCATGCTGTATTTCCCGTTTCGTCTGTTTCTCGTACTCTTCCTTGTAATTACCCAATCCTTTGTAACTGACTTCATTCTGATAAGATGCTCCAACCTGTGCACTATATGGCATAGCCGGCACTTGTGTCAATTGCTCAAACATAATTTGTGCAATTTTCATATCATGTGTTAAAACCAATAAATTTTCAGAAATATTCGTAACACGCAAAAAAACGTATGTCACATGTCCAGGCTGATAATGGGGACCATCTACTACCAGACCCTGACGCATTCTTGAATTCTTTTCAGCTATTCTTCCAACAATATTCTCCGGAATACTTATTTTTTCCTGCGTCTTTACAAATACTGTCTCACCCGGTTTTAAATCGTACTCACGATGTTCTTTTCCTTCTTCATCACACATGACATCCATCGTTAAATCATAACTGATTCCATTTAAATTTTCTTCTTTAAAGCCTGAAACAATCAACTGATGACTGTCTACATACTGTTTTATATCCTTATCTACTAAAATCATGTGTCTCGCCCCTTTTTATGTCCCAATTATAGCACTGTGAAATTAAAGATACAATATGCTTTTTCAAACAATAGATTTAGCATTTGTATACTTCTTTGCTGTGACGATCAGTCCACGATCAACACTGTCTTTCCTTCAAATGCAAAGCCGTACTCTTTAATCTGATCTTCTGTAATTCCTTTCATTCTCAGTTCTTCGCTGTATTTTCTTTCCCGGATCTGTGTGATCGCAGACTGCGCTGTCTCTTCCAGACTTTTTTCTTTTCTTGTGCTGCGCACTTTAAATTCCAAAATCACTGCGTTATCCTTTCCCGGATTCTTTGGTTCAAGCATGATATCATATCTTCCAAAACCACTTTCCCGGTTCGATTTCAGATAATATCTGTCCTGCAGATCAACAAGCAATCCTAACACAAATCCATGATAAAACCGTTCCGGTTCTGCTCCCGATGCTCTGTCTCCGGTATCAAAATAGCTGAATGTCTGCAAGGCCACCCGGTTCATATATTCATTCATCGCATCCACATCACCGGCAAACATTGCTTTAATAAAGTCGTTGTAATCCGGTCTCGCCATTGCGAACCAGTCATGAATCATTCGATGGAACATCAGTTTCACTTCCCGATTCGTAAGTGCCAGCTGATACTTTGGCTCAGTTCCCTCCGGAATATCCTTGTACTTTTCATAAGAGAGGACTTTTAAGTAACCACTTGCCAGCAGAAGACTCCACACCGCCTGTTCATTACCGTTGAGCTGATCATAAACAATCTGTTCATCAATTTCTGACCATATACACTCTCCGCAAAGCAGCTTTTCGAATTTACTTTTGATATTGCGGTTTCCCTCACGGACTAATTTTGCCACCAGACTGTTTGCACTTGTATTTGCCCAATATGTTGTGTACTGCTGTGAATCAAGATAATTTAAAATTGACCACGGATTATAAATATCTTTATATTCCCCGAAAATAAAACCATCATACCATCTTTTCACTTCGCTCTTTTCACTGTCTAATCCGCACTTTCCCAATGCTTCAAAGACCTCTGGCTCTGTGAAACCAAATGTTGTGGCATATTCATCAGATGTCGTTGTAACTACTTTCAGATTATTCAAATCGGAAAAAATAGACTCCTTGCTCACCCGTGTGATGCCTGTCATAATACCACGTTCCAATGCCGGATTTGTCTTGAAAGTTGAATTAAAAAGACTTCTTGTAAATGTCACCAGTTCGTCCCAGTAACCATCTACAAAAGCTTCCTGCATTGGAGTATCATATTCATCCAATAAAATGATCACTTTTTTCCCATAATATTTATATAAAAATCCTGATAAATAGTTTAATGACAGCGTAGCATCTACATAGTCCATATGATTCATGATTTTCTTATACAGATTCACTTCTTCCTTAATCAAAGCATTGCTCTCTGTTATAAAATCAAATTTGAAATATAATTGTGCAATAAGGTCGCAGATTTTCTTTTGTGTCAATTCATAGGTTGGTTCTTTTATATTTGCAAACGAAAGACTAATGACAGGATATGTTCCCTGCAAATTGCGGTATTTCTCCTCTTTCCAGATTTGCAGATTTTCAAACAGATCAGAGCGTCCTGCATATTCCATTGAAAAAAACTGCTCCGTCATGCTCATGGTCAACGTCTTTCCAAAACGTCTTGGTCTCGTGATCAGTGTAACACTGTCACCACTATCCCACCATTCCTTTAAAAAGGCTGTTTTATCCACATAAAAATAATGGTTTTCTATCAATGTTGAAAAATCCTGCACTCCAATTGCAACATTCACTGACATATTCTGCCTCCTTTTTGCTATCTTTGAAGAAAGCCTTTAGACTTATTATAATCTAAAGGCCTTGTGATCATCCTATGATATTTACTTTAAAACAATCGAAAGGCTCTCGCATATGCCATATGAAATGAATATTCGCCGCCCTTCTTTACTTCAGGCTGCATGTTTGCATAATTACGTTCCTTATATGACCAAAACATTTTATTCTTCCGCTTGCCATTTGGCAAAGTTTCACATATTTTATAACAAATGATATTCGTATCATATAAAAGCTGTAAGGCTTCACTCGCAGTCTCCATAAACGGTGGAATCTTCCGTCCTAATTCTCTTAAATACTTTATATATTCTAAATGTTTTTCCTCAAAAAATTTATAATTGAAATTTCTATGCCCTTGAAAATAATCAAAGAATATACTAAAATTATTATAATCTGAATCATCCATATAAATTAACATATAATCTTTCAATTCGCCTTTTAAATACGTCGAATAATTGGATAAAATACCTTCAAAATCAGAATGTTTAAACTGCGTACCACTTGTTGCATCAACCATCTCGTTTAACATGGTTAAAATATCTCTTGGTTTGTATAAGGAATACCTCAAGAATTCAACAAACGGATTATCTGGTGCTTTCCATTTTTCCTGATATTCCACCTTGTATGGAAAATAATAATTCCAGCATTCTCCCAGTTCATATGAATAATCCTGCTGCTTCATAAAATAATCGTCTGCAATCTTAAATAACTTTGAATCAATATATTTGCGATAAGAAGTTACCCAATTTAACAACACCGAATTATTTCTAAGCTTCTGATTCATATTATGAACTGGCATTTTATACATAATGTCCGGTCGGATCAGCAACATAATTTTGATCTGTTTCTCTTTCAGGAATGATTGATTCATTTCTAAAACTGCATTTACCAGTCCAACCAAACACTCAAAATACTGCTCATTATCAATATCTCTTGGTCTTGCATCAATGCCATCCACAAACAAAATCGTTGGTTTTTTCAAATTAACACTCATAAATGCTTTTTCAAAACCATCTCTTATCTTCAAAAGACTAATCTGAAAACTCTGTTCCACATACTTTTGGGACGTTTCCGCAGATGCCTTAGTTCCAGTTGAAAACAAGCCCTGTTTCATCATCGAATTAATAGATGCAGAGGCATTGTCAACAAATTCAAAGGCATTCACAAATTCCGGTTTAAAAGCATCACTATAAAAAACATCTATTGCCTTCGATAATTGTTTATACTTAATGCTGCTAAAAAAAGTCTCACCATATTCTTTTCTGATCTTTTCTGCAAGAATCAAATAAATCAAATTAATCCATACATCTTTGAAACTTGAAAGTTCCAATGCTTTCTGTCTTTTCATATTAAGAAATCTCTGATACAGCGTATTTTCCACAAGTGAAATGGAACAAAAACTATTTATCTTATCAGATTTCGACATATACACCGAATATGCTGTTTTTCCAGATCCTTTTTCTCCAATCAAAAAATATTTATCCGGTTTGCAAATTTCTTCTACAATATCGTCTACCAAAAATATTTTTTCAAACAGATCTGTATCTTCATTTCCGGCAATGTAGTAATCGTATGCATCACCTTTTACCTGTTGTAATTCCTGAATTTTTTTCATAGTATTTCTTTCTGGCAAATCAAAACTCCTCCAACATAAAACTGTCGTTACTCCATACCTTTTTAGTTAATTATCATTTATAGTAGTATAACCCATCTTATTCGCAAATGAAATAGTTCCCATAAAAACTTTATATTTTTCCTAAAATGAATTTTCTCATATATTGGAAATTTTGATTGACGTATCTTCTGTTCTTATGTATAATAAACCAAGCCGACAAACAAGAGAATCAATTCCTTGTTCGGTGTATATAATAATTAAGAGAACATAGAACATTAAATGTTCTTTAACATGAAAGAGAAAAGCTAGCGATGTTCTTGGTTATACCAGGAAAGGTTCACTAGCTTTTCTTTCATTAGAATTATGCTCTTGAATGTATATCGCCAGTTTTCCTTCCGCTGGAATATTTTGTCCTTTAACATATTTGAACACTGGAAGAAGTCTTGTTCTTACAACACCTTCATCGAATATTATTGATTTCTTCTTGCACATGAACAATCTCTAAGCCAAGCATTCACCTTTATATCTCATAATCAGCATATTCCGTCAACCCACTTATAATTTTAAGTAACTCTATCAACGGCGAACCGTCTCGCCCTTGTATAAATTTATTATATCTAGGTCTATCACACATGTTCAATCCAATCATGAGTGGTACAATACATAAAAAGCAAAATTGTCTACCTGTTCCATCTGAAAATGCGAATAACCATTGGTCATGTTCCTTATGCGTTGGTTTATATGCAACAGTCTTTGCCACTCTATAAAACTTTGCAATTTCTCTCAGTCCCATATTGAACATCTCTACAACTTGCTTACATACACTTTCATATACCCACGAACCATTTTCCAAACCTATGCCATCATAAAATCTACGCATATCCGGTTTAGGCAATTCTATTCTAAAATCAAAAAATCTTTCCAAATATCTGCATGCATCAAAGTCATTACCATAAAATTTACGTATCGTATGTTGCAATTCATCCATGTTGAGAGAAAATATGAACGTTATTCTTTCATTCCCAAAATAATGTTTTATTCGCTCAAGCAGGTGAATAGCATAATCCGGCTTACATCTATCCAATTCATCTATAAAGACAACCATTCTATTGCCTCGTTCCGGCAATATAGATTCAAAAAACGCAGCTATCTTCGATTCCAAATCTTTTGCTTTTTTTATGTTTTCCAATGGAGGTGTTCCCCTCAATGAATCCAAAACGCCTTTTACTGTTCTGCCTGTAAAACAATCCAATACATTTCCTGCTAAATCCAATATTCCTCTTTCATTTTCCAGACTTGTCAGCCCATCAATTTCCTGCAAAATCGCCAATACCAAGAAAAGTACTGGATCCTCATCATTGTCATTCATCCACGCATCATAATATACTGTTACGAACGGTTGTATTTCTATCTCCTGTTTTTTTCTTAGTTTTTCCCATGTTTTTTTTATTTCTTCTCTATGTTCAATATTCTCATAATATGGGTTAAACGCTTCCAGTACCAACTTCGTTTGTTTTACAAAGAAAGTTTTTCCTTCACCCCATCTAGCATTAAGTGCAATTACATTTCCACTATCCAAAGAATTTAAAAATGATACAAATGAAAACACATCTGCATCTCTACCAATTGCATCATCGATAAATGTTGTATATATATTTTCTTCCGTTGCTAATAAATCAAGTGCCTTCATTCTTTCCTCCTGCTGTATTACTTAATTTAAGAAGTGCCGGTTAGCATTATTTCTAACCGTCACTCTTGCTCCTACATTCCACAAAGATTACATTCTAAAATCTGATAATGCCGCAAATGAACTCAGTATTGACTTGAAAAATCTTTCATACAACATATCATACTGCCCTGACAAATCTGCAACTTTCAAAGCTTCTTTATACTCATCTTTTTCCTTATCTCTGAAAAATACCGGGGATACATTTCGCTTTAACAACAACATATTTGCAAATGCTCTGGTAGTCCTACCATTACCATCACGAAATGCATGAATCACTGTCATTCTGTGGTGAATCTGAATTACACGCTCAACATATTTACTCAGTGGCAGTTCTTCATATTCGTCCATTAAAGTCTTGATTTCTTTATCCAAGAAATACATTTCTTCCGGTATTTTACGGTAATCAATTGTTTCAAACTTAGCTCCAAGCACCAGAGTATTAGACTCTCTGTATCGCCCTCCATATTCAGAGCATGGAGCAGTAGAAAACAGTTGCTCATTCAAATGCTTTGCATCATATATACTGATTTCACTCTCAGCTTCTCTAAATGCATAATCATATGCAAATGTCAGACCGGCCACCTCAACAATATTTTGATTTTCTTCTCGACAATACGGACTGTCTTGTTTATGGAATCGTAAGTCCATTACAATCGCTGCAGCCATTTCCATATCAATATCGATACCCTCTAATCTACTATCATGGAATACATACTCTGTCTTAAATTTCTGACATGCATACTCTGTTGGCTTCAATTTGAAATTGTCACCTATTGCATCAAATAACTGCTCGTACAAAACTGTATCGTACTTACCTTGTTCTTTTCTTTTAACAGCAGGCTTGTACTTTCTGGCTAATTTTTGCAACGTCTCCGCATCTGTATCCCCTTGAATCATGTGCAAGCGATATGCAATCTTATACAAACATGATAAGAAGCCAGCACCAAAATAATCTGCAATTAGTAGCACTCCATCTAAGTCAACATAACCATCTTTAGCATATTTTTGCGCTTGTTTTTTAAGTTCTGCTGTCGGCATCAAAAGTTCTGACGCAAAATTCTCCGCGTATTTTTCAATCTCAGACCTCGCATTAGTTGCACACATAAAACCACTATGCACATCTTTTAAATGGTCTTAACAAAAAAGCAATCTTCAAATCTGTTAACATCTGAAATGGATTAATCGGATAAATTATCTCCTTACCACAATAGTACTCTCGAAGAAAAACATTGGCCAATTGATCAGCAGACATACCTCCACTTGCTAATTCCTCAAAATCAATTGCCAAACTACATCCTCTCTTTCATCATCCGTTTAAATTCAATTAAATTTAAAATCTCCTGTTGATCTGCTTCATCTAATGCTCCAAATCTACGAGCAAACATCTGTACTGGCATCTCTGTGCTTCGTCCATTTAATAGTTCATCCGCAGGGATTTGAAATAACTCACTAAACTTACCTAATTCATCCGCAGACACCTTTCTCTTACCTGATTCAATCTCTACAATCGCAGTGCGATTAACACCCAAAAACTTAGCCACATAATCTTGTGACAAATGAAGTTCTGTTCTGGCTTCTTTTATCCTCTCGTATAATGCTCTCATGACATATTCCTCCTTCTATCCATGCCTGCGGCATATATTATAGTACGAAAAGGTGTATTTTTCAACATAAATTGTTGGTTTTTCCAACTTTTCTTTTAGATTCTTCTGAGTTCTCCAATCCTTATCTAATATATCTTACTTCTTTGACTGCATCATTAACAAGGGCTTTCATGCCCTTTACCATGATAACGAAATCATAGCCGCATTTATCCATATATTTGATATTTTCACGACTAAAATAACCGCGGTCGAGAATAAATCCTGCATTCTTATATCCGTATGCCATGGCTTTATCCAGCATACACTGGAGCTGTGATACATCCACAATACTTCCGGGATAGCCCTCGTAAAAGAGAGGTTCTCTGTTATTGCAGTCATAATCAATGGAATAATTGAAAACCGGCAGTCCCTTATCTTCCTTGGCATGACCGTATTCTTCTTTAATGCATTCCATTCATTCTGAAATTCTACAGAATCATCAACAGAAATCTGTCCGATAAACTCAGATATCGTTGAAAAT
>ENA-OPBE01001307-OPBE01001307.1-human-gut-metagenome-genome-assembly--contig:-NODE-1307-length-22024-cov-4.047704_pt1 | contig 22024 bp, 20 predicted proteins | sample MGYA00241066_ERZ501448 | MGnify/ENA primary metagenome ERZ501448 (study PRJEB25962, sample SAMEA2042585) | human gut metagenome | biome: human gut; feature: human-associated habitat; material: faeces...
AAGTTCAAATGATGTAACAAAAACAGTAACAATAAAGAAAGGTCAAGCTCCATACAATTATGTAACGCCTGAAGAAGCTATTTCTTTAGCAGAAGGTTTTGCAAAGCAACAAAAATATAGTGAAAATATAAAAACAAAACTAGTAAGTAGCTATGCATGGGATACAACGATATCATTTATACAAAAGACTGTAAACGATTACGCCAGTAATTCCCCACAAGGAAATTATATGAACACAAGATTTGAATATATAGATATAACAGGAGAAAGCAAATCAACGTGGGGGATAGGAATATTAATTCCAACAGGACTAACTACTTCAGTATGTAATATTTATGATATGGGAGGAAATGTAGAAGAGTGGACGACGGAGAAATTTTTGCCGACAGGATATAAAGTGGAGGAGGTGCCTGTGGAGGGAACTGAGGATGGAAACACAACTACTTCTCCAAAAAAGTATAACGCATGTCGAGGAGGAAATTTTGGTAATACGAATCCGAGAGAACCTGGTGGTTGTACTGCAGGGGACCGTAGATGGGATAAAGATGAGGCAAAGGAAAATATCGGATTCAGAGTTTCTTTATTTTTGTAGACAAGTGTAATAGTACAATAATTAACAGTAAAATAAACCTAATTTGTTAGATAAAAGTTTAACAAGTTGGGTTTCTTTTTTAGCAATAAAATTTAATTAAAATAATTGGTAAAGATAGAATTAATAAGTTTAAATAAAAAAATAAAACAATATGTTTTAATACAAAATAAGGAATTATTATCTCATGAGTGATATAAAGATACTATAAAAATTATGTATAAATGGAAAGGACAAAAGAAATGCTTTTATCAATGAAAAAACTAAATGAAGTAAAAAATATTATAGTATCAAGAAGAAAAAGAAAAGATTTTGAAGTGGTAACAGAGGAGTGGCTTAAATACAAAAAAAATACTGTAAAAAAATCTACTTATTATAATTATTCATATAGTGTAGCAAAATATTTATATCCGAGTTTTGCAGGAAAAAATATTACCAAAATAAAAAATTATAATAATTTCATAGAAGAACTCTCAGATACGTTATCACCAAAAACTGTGCGTGATATTGTTACTAAACTAAAGGAAATAATAAATTTTTACGAAGAAGAACATAATACAAAGTTAAACATAAAAAAGATGAGTTTGCCTAAAATGAACAAAAAAGAGATACAAATTTTATCAAATAAAGAGAAACAAAAATTAGAAAAATATTGCATACAGCAAAATGATTTAAAATCATTGGGAATATTAATATGTTTAAATACTGGACTAAGAGTTGGAGAAGTTTGTGCTTTGAGATGGGAAAACGTTGACTTTGAAACTAGAAGAATACATGTAGAGAAGACTATAGAAAGAATATATTCAAAAGAAGAAAACAAAACAATAGTTATTATAGATACACCAAAATCAATAACATCAGTAAGGACTATTCCTATAAATAGTAAATTATATAATATTTTAAAACAGATAAGAGGAAAGAGTAAAAAAACTGATTTTGTATTAACAGGCTCGAGTGAACACTATGTGGAACCAAGAAATTATCAATATCATTTTAAAGAAATTTTAAAAAGAAGCAAAGTAAAAAAATATAAATTTCATACTTTAAGACATACATTCGCAACAAATTGTATAGAGGCGGGAATGGATATAAAATCTTTAAGTGAAATATTAGGACATGCAGATGTAAGTATAACACTAAATATATATGTGCATTCATCAGATAAGGCAAAAAGAAAATATCTTGAAAAAATATAAAAATTATGTTAAAACTAGGATAAATTTAATTATGGTATGAGATTAGAAAAGAGACGAATAATAATGGGAAACATTGTATTATTAGATGATTTAACGATTAACCAAATAGCTGCTGGCGAAGTAATTGAACGCCCTATGAACGTTGTAAAAGAGCTGGTGGAAAACTCTATTGATGCTGGTGCTACAAAGGTGGTTGTAACAATAAAAGATGGTGGAAAAACGTTAATACAGGTTACAGATAACGGCTCTGGAATAGATTTAAATAATATGGATATAGCACTAGAGAGGCACGCAACGAGTAAGATTTCTAAAATAGAAGACTTAGAAAATACGTACAGTTTTGGCTTTAGAGGTGAAGCTCTAGCAAGTATATCATCAATTTCAGAACTTACTATGATATCCAAAACAGCCGATGAAATGGTGGGCTACAAGTTATTTTCAAGAGGTGGAAATATACTAGAAAAGGACGAAATTGGAGCATCAACAGGAACTACTATTAAAGTTGAAAAATTATTTTATAATACTCCAGTTAGATACAAATTTTTAAAAAATGATGCCACAGAGTTTAGATATATAAAGGAATTCTTGCAAAAAGTTGCATTAGCCGAACCAGATAAATCGATAGAGCTAATAAACAATGGCAAACAAATACTTAAAACATCTGGTAATGGTGAAATTAAAGATGTTGTATATTTACTGTATGGAAAAGAAATAAAAGACAACCTTGTAGATGTAAACTATCAAGATGGAGACATAAAAATAACTGGAGTAGTCGGAAACACCTTTATAGCTGAAGAGAACAGAAAAAATCAAATTTTATTTTTAAATAATAGAAACATACAAGACAAGATACTTACAAACAGTGCTGACCAAGCCTTTAAAGGTTCAACTGGAATTGGAAAATATGGGTTCTTTATATTAAATTTACAAATGCCAGCCGATTACTATGATGTAAATGTGCATCCAACCAAAAAAGAAGTAAGGTTTAGAGATGAAGATAAAATATACAAGGCGATGTATCATGCTATAAAAAATGCAATTCTTAGCAAAGATTTTTTAGGAAACACCGAAACAGAAAACAATAAAGAAGACTATATAGAAAATGAACTAAAATTTGTAACAAATCACTTTGATATGAAAGAAAATAGCTTCTTGAGTGGATTGGAAAAGGCACAGGCAAAGAACAAAACTGTAATTGAAATGAACTTGCTAGACGATGTACAACAAGAAGAAAAAGTAGATGAGAAGCAAGAAAATAAATCAGATGTAGAGACAGAAATAGAAGCTAAAGAAGAACTGGATGCTCCAAAAGAAAGTTTAATAACACGTGAAGAGAAAAGAAAAATAAATTATAAATACATTGGGATAGCATTCAAAACCTACATAATAGTAGAAATAGAAAATGAAATATATCTAATAGACCAACATGCTGCACACGAAAGAGTGCTATATGAACAGATAAAAGAAAACTACAAGAACCATATACAAAACAATGTGCAAATGATGCTAATTCCAGAAGTATTTACGCTGTCATATAAAGAAGCAAGGTTCGTAAAAGAGAATATGGAATTATTCAAGAATACAGGGTTTGATATAGAATTTTTTGGAGATAATACAATAAAAATAAGCGGAATACCAGACCTAGAATATAAAGTGGACAGAAGCCGCGTATTCTTAGATGTATTAGATGAAATGCTAACAAACGAGAGAAGTTCTCTAAAAGACATAGAAGAAAGGTTTGTAGCAACAGTTGCATGTAAAGCTGCTGTAAAAGCTGGAATGGATTTAAGCAGACAAGAAGTAGAAAACTTAATAAGCAGTTTACTGGGATTAAAAAATCCATATACATGCCCACACGGTAGACCAACAACAATAAAAATTGACATACATTGAAGATTAAATAAAATTATTAAATTTCAATTTGTTCGCTTGTTTTTTTACTAAAAATACTATATAGTATTTTATGTAGAAAATGAGATAGCGGATATGTTGTGTTTGCCACTCTTCAAATACTCGATATACTCGAGAGCAAGGAGGTGGTTGTTTATGGTAAATTTTTTACTTGTCCTAATATTAGGATTAATGATTTCAATAACTGTAAACGTAGCCTTATTGTGTATAATATACATAATGTGGACTAATAAACAATAAAAACAACACATTCTGCTTTTGTCGGTTGGAATGTGTTGTTAAAACTTTATAAGTGGAATCACACGTTCTGTGACTCTCATTTTCTATTTATATTATACACATATTTTTTTAGAATGTCAATTTTTATTGATTTTTTGAAAAGTATTAAAATTTATGAAAAGTTAGTGATTAATATATGCTCGCCCCCCAAAGGGGCGTCCCTAATGGGCGAAAAGAAAGGAGATTTTTATGATAAAATTAGTTTTAGTTAGACATGGACAGAGTGAATGGAATCTTGAAAATAGATTCACTGGCTGGACTGATGTTGAATTAACAGAGCAAGGAATGAAAGAAGCAGAGGAGGCAGGAATTGCACTAAGAGAGCAAGGTTTTCATTTTGATTTAGCCTATACATCAGTATTAAAAAGAGCGGAACATACTCTTGATTTAATCTTAAAAGAAATGGGAGAGGAAAACATAGAAATAAAAAGAAACTGGAGATTGAATGAAAGACATTATGGCGCTTTACAAGGACTAAATAAAGATGAAACAAAAGAAAAGTATGGAGCAGAGCAAGTTCTACTTTGGAGAAGAAGCACAGATGTTAGACCACCAGAATTAGATGTAACAGATCCTAGATATCCAGGAAATGATCCAAAATATAAAGACTTAACAGAAGATGAATTACCAAAAACAGAAAATTTAATAGACACAATAAAAAGAGTAACACAGTATTGGAATTCTGATATAGAGAAAAGCCTAAAAGAAGGTAAAAATGTAATAATAGTAGCCCATGGAAACAGCTTAAGGGGATTAATGAAATACTTAGATAACATAAGTGACGAAGACATAATCAAGCTAGAAATACAAACAGGAAATCCAATTTGCTATGAATTAGATGATAATCTAAAGCCAATAAGACACTATTATGTAAAAAAATAAATTCTATTATAAGATATTCAAGAAATTCTTGAGTATTTTATAAAATTTTATAGTATTTTATAAATATTCATGATATACTATTAGTAGTTTTTTCGGAAGGAGTGATTTTGCTATGATTAATGAGAAAGAAAAAACTGTTAAGAATATGGTTTTGAGTGATAGTGCATATACCATGTATCTTTATGCTAAATTAAAAAAGAGTAAAGAGAATATAAAAAATGGTGAAGTTATAATGCTAGATGAACTTGACAAGGGAAGAGAGGCGTTTTATGAAAGTTATTTTATCGAAAGAAGCAAAAAGTGATATGGATAACATTTATAAATACATTGCAAGAGAGTCGATAAAATATGCAATAGAAAATGATAAAGCTATTCGTACTACTATCCATAAATTAGAGTTTTATCCGTACAGTGGTAGATATATTCCAGAGTTCTCAAACAAAAAATACCGAGAATTAATTTTTAACCATTATAGAATCTTTTATGAAGTTATTGAAGAAAAAGAGTGTGTGTACATACATTTTATAGTTCATGGAAAAAGAAATTTTAAATCATTTTATAATTCATATATAAATAATAATTAAATTTTATCTTTAATTTTTAATCATTAATAATTGTTTCAATATTAATCCATAATAATTGTAAAAATCCAGTTGAAAATTTTCAACCTTTTTGATACTATATACTTGAAAAAGGTTTTAAAATATTTATAAACAAATATAATTTCAAAAGAGAATAATGTAACTTTAACTACAGAAAAAGAGATGGAGATAATACAGGATAAGCGTAGCAAAGAGAAAAAATAGTTGAAAAATATATAACGTAGGAGAAATAAATGGGGAGAGAACAGGATTGGAAAGAGATTGAGAAAACACAGTTAAATTATGAACAAGGATTAAAAGACCAATATAAAGGAATAGACATTATAAAAATTAGCAAAGAAAACAGAAAAACGATTCATAAAATTAAGAAAATAAATGCTAAGGCAGATAAATTGGTAAGAGCGTTGCTTATTTGGTATGTTATATTTTTAATACTATTAATAATATTTGGAACACATATATATATAATGTATTTAAATAATATCAAAAACCGAGTAAACATAGATTTTATAGCTGATTTAAAGGATTGTTATGGAATTAATGCTAAAGTAATAAAAAAAGATGTAGATAAATCTGAAAATGGAAAATATGTGCTTAAGTCAAAAGAAAAAAAGCCTATTGAATTTATTGTAATAAAAAAATTTGGAAGCTATACGTTTGACTATTTTGACCGTACTCTAAAAGAAGAATATGAAAAATCTAGTGATGAAATTAAGAAAACTTTTGAACCGCATGAAGAGTACAATGTAAATGGAGGGTTCAAGTATAATTTAAATTCCAATGCATCAAGTTTATCTGACATAGATAATATAGTACATAAATATGTTCAAATGAGAGATAATGCAGGAAAACATTTTGGATATAACTGGAATGTAAATATAAATTTTGACGGAATGACTGAAAAGATATGGTCTATGGGGTCAAACGAAGATGAAGAATCTATAAGTAGAAGAGTAAAATGTGAATATGTGGTAGCAAAGGTAAATGGAGGGGATAGCACCAAATTTACAGATGAAGAAATAACAAGGTATTACAAGCCATATTCATTAAAAGTATTTATTAATGGCAAGGAAGTTTATACTACAATAATGGATCAGCAGGTGCAACAAACAGCATTATATAGCTATTCAGAAGAAGATTATACTATGCCGATATCTGCACTTGGAGAAATTGAACAAGTTCAAATAACGTATAACAAATATAGCATGCCACTTGAACTTACATTTAAAGATAAAACATATAAAATAGGTGGTTCAACCGTGGATTTGGAAAATAGTACTATTCCGACTTATGTAGAAGTACAAACTTTAAAACAAATAATAGGGGCAAAGTTAGAATTTAACTATAAAGAGCAAAAATTGAATATTGTAGTTAAATAAATGTTACAAGGGCAAGTAATTATTGTAAATTACTTGCTCTTATGCTATAATCCATTTGCAAATAGCATAAGATTAAGAAGAAATTAAATAGTTTCTTTTAAGGAGGAAAATTTGAAACGCATTTATATAATTTTAACATACAGTGGTACAGTACTTTCAAGGATTGTAAAAGCATATACAGGAGCCGAATATTCGCATGTATCTATTGGATTAGACGAAAACTTAACGAAAATGTATAGCTTTGGAAGACTGAATCCATATAATCCATTTATAGGTGGATTTGTACATGAGGGAATAAACATTGGAACATTTAAAAGATTTAAAAATACTCAGACAGCAGTTTATTCTATAATGATTTCGGATGAGCAGTATAATAGATTAAATCAGATAATACATAAGGTTGAGGCAACTTCTCAAGAATATAAATTTAATTTTATTGGACTTGTTGCAGTTGCTTTACATATGAAAATTCAGAGAAGAAGGGCTTTTTACTGTGCAGAATTTGTGAAGTATGCTATGAAAAAGGCTCAAATTAGGAATAATTTGCCAGATATAGTAAAACCAGAGGATTTCTTAAACTTAGAGAATATAAGATTAGAATATAAGGGCGCACTGAAACAATATAAAGTTGAAGAACTGCCAACTTTGAATGTGGCAAATTTATGAGATAAACATATGCCAAATATGTAATTATAAATTTGAAATAGCTGTAATAATGCATGACAAAAGGAATGTGATAAAATAATGAGTAAAACAAGGATATTAAAGTTAGTGATGTTTGTAGTAGCACTTGTAATTTGTATTGGAGCAACAATATATTTGTTTCCAGTAATGAAAAACTTATCAACTGTGGAAGGACAAGTTGCATTTAAGCAAAAAGTAGAAAGTTCTGGTGTGCTAGGACTACTTTCACTGTTTGCTCTTGAGGTTGCACAAATATTTTTATTTATAATACCAGGCGAACCGATTGAAATTTTAGCAGGAATGTGCTACGGAGCCTTATGGGGTACAGTTTTTATTATGGCTTCAGCAGGAATTATTTCTACCGTGATATTCTTCTTGGTTAGAAAATTAGGAAAGAAATTCGTGTATGAATTTTGTGATGAAAAGAAAGTAAAGAAAATAGAAAACAGCAAACTTTTTCAAAATCCTAAAAAAATAGAAATGATAATGCTAATACTATTTTTATTGCCTGGAACGCCAAAAGATTTATTAGTATACATTGCAGGACTGTTACCAATAAAGCCAACAAGGTTTATAGTAATATCCGTACTTGCAAGGTTCCCATCAGTAATATCATCAACATTAGCTGGTGCGAATATTGCAGTGGGTGACTGGAAATTGGGAATTTTATTATATGGAGTAATTGTAGTAGCAGTTGCGATTTTAATATTTATATATCAGAAATTTGATAAAGAAAAAATAACGAGTGAGGCGTTGAAAACGATAAAATAAGGAACGGAAAATAATTGTAAACTAATAGTTGTAAAACTATTAGTTTTTTGATATGATAAGTACGAAATGTATATAAATAGGAGGGGTTTGAATGTCTGAAGAAGAAAACTATATAATCGAAAATGAAACGCAAGATACAAAAAAGAAACAGGAATATTGGAATACAGGAATTGGTTTAAATAAAGTTGATAATTTAGAACCTTCTAAATATTTGATAGATTTGTCTAAAAAGAATATTAATGGAGAATTAAAATATTCAGAAGTTGAAAATCTATTAAAAACTTATTATGAAACACAGAATCAGAGTGACATAAGCATTCAAAGAGAAAAAGAATGCGATATAGTATCTTTAAGAATAGCTCAGTTATTAGAGGATAAAAGCTTTGGATTTAGTCCTGTGGCATTAAAGAATATCCATAAGTTTTTATTTAAAGATATTTACGATTTTGCTGGAAATTATAGAAATTATAATATAACTAAAAAAGAAGAAATTCTAAATGGAGATACAGTAAAATACGTAAATTACCAAGATATAGAAAGCTACATTGAGTACGACTTTAAAGAGGAAAAAGATTTTGATTATTCAAAATTAAATAAAGATGAATTAATAAGCCATATTATAAAATTTACATCAAGCATCTGGCAGATTCATCCATTTGGAGAAGGAAATACCAGAACGATAGCAGTGTTTATTGAAAAGTATTTAAATAGCATTGGATTCAATATTAATAATGATATGTTCAAAAATAATAGCTTGTATTTTAGAAATGCTTTAGTAAGGAGCAACTATGGAAACATTCCAAAAGGAATATATCCAACTTTTCAATATTTAGCAATGTTTTTTGAAAATTTATTGCAAGGCAAAGAACATGAATTAAAAAATAGAGAGTTATATGTTAAGGAATTATTTGAAGAGGAATGAGGAAAAATATATGTACATATAAAAAAATTTGAAAGGAAATCCCTGTACAATTACTGTTGACTTTTACAATTTTAATAAGTATAATCTAAGTGAAAATTGTATGATTTAAGCATATATTTTTAACTATGACAAAAACTATATATATGGAGGTAATACAAATGAATGAGAAAATGTATGAAATTATGAGAGATGGAAGAGGTTTTATTGCAGCACTTGACCAAAGTGGTGGAAGTAGTGCAAAGACTCTAAAAAATTATGGAATAGATGAAAGTGAATATAGCTCAGAAGAGGAAATGTTTAATCTAATCCATGAAATGAGAAAAAGAGTTATGACAAGCAAAGTGTTCACAAATGAGCACATTTTAGGAACAATTCTTTTCGAAAAAACAATGATGTCAGAAGTAAATGGAAAATTTACAGCAGATTATTTATGGGATGAAAAAGGAATAGTTTCTTTCTTAAAAGTTGATAAGGGATTAGCCGAAGAAAAGAATGGCGTAAAATTAATGAAAGAAATTCCAAACTTAAAGGAAGAAATAGAAGAAGCTAACAAAAAGCATGTATTTGGAACAAAGATGAGATCAGTAATATATGAAGCAAACGAAGAAGGCATAAGAGATATTGTAAATCAACAATTCGAATTTGCAAAAACAATATGTGACGGTGGATTAGTTCCAATAATTGAGCCAGAAGTAGACATACATTCAGAGCAAAAAGAACTTTGCGAAAAAATATTAAAAGACGAAATAATAAGAAAACTAAAAGAATGGAATCCAGCAGACAAAATAATGTTCAAATTTACAATACCAACAGTTGCAAACCATTACTTAGATTTATATGATTACGACTGTGTTGTAAGAATTGTTGCTTTATCTGGCGGATACGAGATAGATGAAGCATGTGAATTACTTGCTAAAAATAACAGAATGATAGCAAGCTTCTCAAGAGCATTATTACAAGACTTAAATGCACATCAAACACAAGAAGAATTTGATACAGCATTAAACAATGCAATAGTAAAAATATACAATGCATCAATAGACTAAAAGTAGACAAAAACTTGGTAAAAAGTTTTCTATAAACCTTAAAATTGAAAACAGGAGGAACAAGTTGAAAATACAAATATATTATGTTATTATAAATTTGTAAACAAAGGCATTTGAAATGCAAAACAAGAGAAAAGAGGAGTAAAGTAGAATGAATAAACCAGCAAACTGTTGTGGCTGTACACACACACACACACACACACCATGCATTTTACCAAATGCAAACTTTAGTAAAATTTGCTAAGGCTTGTTTGTTGTACTCAAAAATATAAAATAAAAAAGATAGAAATGGAGTAAAAACTATTTCTATCTTTTTGACGTTAAAAAGACTTATTTTAAAAAATTATACATAGGGGGAAAATACTCAAAATGACCAAAAAAGAAAATGGAATTACTATTATTGCACTTATTGTTACTATTGTAGTTTTGTTAATATTAGCAGGAGTAAGCATAAGCTTAATAATAAACAGAAATGGAATAATTTCAAAAGCAGAAGTTGCAAAAAAGGAAACTGAGATTGCAGATGAAAAGGAAAAAATAAAATTATCAGCATTAGCAGCACAAGCTAATAATGAAGAGGCTGTTATAAGAAGAAATGACTTTGACAAAGAGTTGAAAAAGTTCTTTAATGAAGATTACACACTAGAACCTGATAGTGATGCTGAAGAGTATGAAGTAACTTGCAAAAAGAGTGGAAGAAAATATACTATAAAAAGTGGAATAACAAAGAAAAATTCGGATTACGAATTGAATAACAATAATACAACATTTTCATCAAGCCCAAGTGGTTGGACGAATGGTAATGTAATAGTTAATGTAAAGACAACTATTCAAGAGTATACATTGCAAACAAGTAAAGACGGTAAAAATTGGAATGATTCAAATGAACAAGCTTTTTCTACTAATGGAATTATGTATGCAAGACTGTGGAATGGAAGTGAATCTGTTTCAGAGTTGCAATATGAAGTAAATAATATTGACAAAAGTACTCCGAAAGTATCTGCAACAGCGATAAATACTAATAGCATAAAAATAAGTGCGTCAGATAGTGAAAGTGGAATAATAGGTTATGCAGTAACAACAAGTTCTACGAAACCAGAAAACTTTACAGGAGTCACAAATACAAAAAGTTTTGAAAATAGTATATCAAAATTGGCACACAATACTACATATTATGTATGGATAAAAGATGAAGCAGGAAATACATCACAATATAGTTTAAAAACACCGGAATTAAAAGCTGGAAGTTTAAAATTATCTAAGGCAATGATACAAACATCTGATGCAAGTGATGTAGCAAATAATATTGGCTCATATATAGGCAGTACAGTAACAAATTATACTCCTAATGGAGGAGATAAAAATGTTGGATGGAAAATATTTTATGCAGGTAAATCAGATGCGGGAGATTCATCAGAGAATGACCATATATATTTAATAGCAGATGATTGTATAGACATAAAGAATTCAGCAGGGGAATATAATACACCAGTATCAGCAAATGGAAATCAGGTAGATATATTTAATGATGCTCCAAAATGTGCAACACTTTTGTCTATAGAAAATGAAAGTTCACAATATTCAAGAGAAAACAGTTTGGCTAAAAATTGGATTGAAATAGATAACGATGATTCTGCAATAAAGTATATGATTGACACTGAGAGATGGTCAAAATTATACGGAAGCAAATATGCAGAATATGCGATTGCATCACCAACTGGCGAAATGTATGTAAAGAGTTGGAATTGCAATTCTCAATATAAGAGATTAAGCTATGGCTATGATAATTATGGTTGTACTATAAATGGAAGTAGTACGGTAGATACTGCAGGATATAACACAATGTATTTTTTAAGTGCGACTGATGGTGTAAGGAACAGCTGTTATGGTTATTGGTTAATATGGCCGGCTAAGGGTGCATCGTTAGAACCCACCAATTGGAAAGTTTCAATAACGGAAGAAGGAAAAAGTAGCATGTTCTATAGTCGTTATGGAGAAAATACATTAGGATTTAGACCAGTAGTATGTTTAAACACTAATGTTAGATTACAAACTGATGGAATGGACAGTGATGGAAAGGCAAAATATAAAATAGTTGAAGCAACCAATGAAGAAACTACTGTACAAGCTTACACGAATGGTGAATGGAGTTCGCAAAATGTATATGCAACTCTTGTGAGCGGAACAACAGGAAGTGGAATAAGTACAAGCTATGAGAGTATTGCTGACTCTGCACAGAATGTGACAGCAGGAACAACAAATACAAGTGAAATACAAAGAGAAGGTACAACAACATTAAGAGTTAAAACTACTGATGGCACAAATACAGTTTATAGTAATAATTATAATGTAAAAATAGATAAAACATCTCCGACTCCTGGAACACTTGCAATGAAACTAAACAGTAGTACTGGAGAAGAATATACTAGTGGAGCAACGAATAACAATATATATATAAAATTAAACAATGGAAGTGATTCTACAAGTGGACAGAGGAGTAACGTATATAAATTAAAGGGAGTAACTGAAAGTGAAAATTTAACAGAAACTTCAATAATTACAAATAAGGGCACTACAGTGGCAATAGTAACAACAGTGGATAATGCAGGAAATACGGCGACAAGAACCTATAATATTACAAAACAGTTGCCTAAACTAGCTACACCAAGATTGACTGCAGATGGTTATTCAAAATTGACTTGGAATAGAGTTGAAAATGCAACAAAATATGTTGTGCAAAGTATAATAGAAACAGTTGAAGTTGAAAAAGATAAAACATCTTATGATGCTTTAAAAATGCTTAAAAGTTTCATTGATAAAGAAGGAAATTCGTTTAATGCCTTTGTAAGAATCAAAGCTGTTGGTGATGGCATAAATTATGAAGATAGTAACTGGTCAGAATCTGTATGGTTATATGAGTGTTTATCAGGTGAGACTGAAATTGATATATATGATGAAGAAAAGAAAAAGAGAAGAAAGAAAAAATTAAAAGACTTAAAAGTCGGGGATAAAGTAATTTCATTTAATACAGAAACGAAAAAATGGGAAATAGATGAAGTACTAAATGACGATATGCACGAAGTTAAATTTGAGCTAAGCTATGATATATGGACTTTCTCTGATGGTACTCAAATAACAACGGTAAAGAAGCATGAATTCTACAATGTGAGTCAGGAAAAACTAATGTATATTGATGAATGGAATATGGGAGATAAAATATACAAAGAAGATGGAACAACGCCAAGTTTAATAAAACATGAGCAAATACAAGAGCCAATACGTCATTACACATTAATGAACCATAACCATAACTATATAGCAAATGGATGCTTATCTGGAACAAGAGAAATGAGAAAAATAAAAGTAGAAAATTTAAAACCAGTTGATATTGATTAAGAGTGAGGAGAAGAAATGAAAGATAAAAAAATAATTTTATGTATTATTTGTTTAGTAGCAATATTATCAATAATTATCGCATTTGGAGTAAGTCAAAAAGATAATGCAAAAGACAAAACAAATAAAGAAAATCAGAATAATATGCAAATAGAATTACAAGAAGGCAGCAAAATTGATGTGAAAAATCTAGAAAATGCCAAAATTGAAAATGGAATGAAAGTAAACAATTCTCCAAAAGCTCAAGAAGAAAAGATAGTAGAAAATCTTAAATACTCAGAATTTTCGATGGATTCTAAGAATGAAGAAAGCAATTTTAGACTAAGAGTTACAAATATAGGAAAAGAAAAAACAGAAGAACAATATGTAAAAGTAACATGCTTAGATGTAAATGGAAATTCGATTGGAGAAATTTATTTATTAGTTTCAGAGCTTAAGCCAGGTGAGTCGATAAGTGCAACAGCAAATATAGCAGATGACTATATAAATTTATATGATTATGAAATTTCAAAATAAAAAATAAGAACAAAAAAGTAAACTAATAGTTGTAAAACTATTAGTTTTTTGATATGATAGGCGTAAATTTAAATGTACAGTTTGGGGACGGAGAAAAAATTGTACAATAAATAGAGAAATAGGTGTTTAAAAAATATTAGAAATTAATATAAAACTTGTACATTTTTTTCTCCGTCCCCGGAATGCTTAGGAATGCTTCGTTGTACATTAAATAAACATAAGGAGGATTTTTTAATGAGTGAATACGAATGTGTTGACAGCGTTGAAACTTTGACAAAGACACTAGAGAGAGTAAAAAATGCACAAAAGGAATTTTCAAAATATTCACAAGAGCAGGTAGATAAAATATTTCAGGCTGCGGCTATTGCTGCGAATGAAGCAAGAATTCCACTTGCTAAAATGGCAGTCGAAGAGACTGGAATGGGAATAGTAGAAGATAAAGTAATTAAGAATCATTATGCGGCAGAATATATATATAATAAATACAAAAATGAAAAAACTTGTGGAGTAATTTATCAAGATGATAGTTATGGAATTAAGAAGATAGCTGAGCCAGTTGGCATTGTAGCTGCTGTTATTCCTACAACAAACCCAACTTCTACGGCAATTTTTAAAACTTTAATTGCACTAAAAACTAGAAATGGAATTATAATCAGTCCTCATCCAAGAGCTAAAAAGTCTACTATAGAGGCTGCAAAAACCGTTTTGGAAGCAGCTGTAAAAGCTGGTGCTCCAGAAGACATTATTGCATGGATTGATGTTCCATCTCTTGAACTTACTAATATGTTAATGCAATCTGCTGACATAATACTCGCAACTGGTGGACCTGGCATGGTTAAGTCTGCTTATTCGAGTGGAAAGCCAGCTTTAGGCGTTGGTGCGGGAAATACTCCTGCTGTTATTGACGAGAGTGCTAATGTGATTTTGGCAGTAAACTCTATTATACATTCTAAAACATTTGATAATGGAATGATTTGTGCTTCTGAGCAATCTGTAATAGTAAGCGACAAGATTTATGATAAGGTAAAAGACGAATTTGTTAAAAGAGGATGTTACATATTGAATCCTGAAGAGACTGAAAAAGTTCGTAAGACTATAATTATAAACGGAGCCTTGAATGCTAAAATAGTTGGTCAAAAAGCACACACGATAGCAGAACTTGCTGGAGTTAGTGTTCCAGAAAATACTAAAATTTTAATCGGAGAGGTTGAAAGCGTAGATTTATCTGAAGAATTTGCTCACGAAAAATTGTCTCCTGTACTTGCAATGTATAAATCAAGCAGTTTTGACGATTCTCTTGAAAAGGCATATAGATTGATAGAAGATGGCGGACTAGGACACACCTCATCTTTATATGTAAATACTGTTACAGAAAAAGAAAAAATAAAAAAATTTTATAGCAAAATGAAAACTTGTAGAGTTTTAGTAAACACACCATCATCACAAGGTGGAATTGGAGATTTGTATAACTTTAAACTTACTCCATCTTTAACACTTGGATGTGGAACTTGGGGTGGAAACTCGGTTTCAGAAAATGTTGGAATTAAACATCTATTAAATATAAAAACAGTAGCCGAAAGGAGAGAAAATATGCTTTGGTTTAGAGCACCTGAAAAGGTTTATATGAAGAGAGGTTGCTTGCCTGTAGCCTTAGAAGAACTTAAAAACGTAATGAATAAGAAGAGAGTATTTATAGTAACAGATACATTCTTGTATGAAAATGGTTACACAAAAGTTGTAACAGACAAATTAGATGAGATGGGAATAGTTCACGAAACATTCTTCAATGTTGCTCCAGACCCAACTCTTGCTTGTGCAAAAGAAGGTGTAAAATTGATAGATGCCTTCAAACCAGATTGCATTATAGCAATAGGTGGTGGTTCTGCAATGGACGCTGCAAAAATAATGTGGGTTCTATACGAGCACCCAGAAATAGACTTCTTAGACATGGCAATGAGATTCATGGATATTAGAAAAAGAGTTTACACATTCCCTAAAATGGGCGAAAAAGCTTACTTTATAGCAGTTCCAACATCAGCAGGAACAGGTTCAGAAGTAACACCATTTGCGGTAATAACAGACGAAACAACAGGCCAAAAATATCCACTTGCAGACTACGAATTGCTTCCTAAGATGGCAATAGTAGACGCAGATATGATGATGAATGCTCCAAAAGGACTAACATCAGCATCTGGAATTGACGCCTTAGTTCATTCAATAGAAGCATATGTCTCTATGATGGCAACTGAATTTACAGACGGCCTTGCAATAGAAGCAATCAAGACAATATTCGAATATTTGCCAAGAGCTTATGAAGAAGGAGCAAACGATCCTATTGCAAGAGAAAAAATGGCAAACGCAGCAACGATGGCAGGTATGGCATTTGCAAATGCTTTCTTAGGAATATGCCATTCAATGGGACATAAATTAGGTGCTTATCATCATTTACCACACGGAGTTACAGTTGGTTTAGTATTAGATGAGGTAATGAGATTTAATGCAGAAGAAGTTCCAACAAAAATGGGAACATTCCCACAATACGAGTATCCACATGCTTTAAGAAGATATGCAGAAATAGCAGATAGCTTAAACTTAGGCGGAAACACAGACCAAGAAAAACTAGAAAGATTGATAAATAAAATAGACGAATTAAAAGAGAGAGTCGGCTTCAAGAAAACAATAAAAGACTATGGAATTTCAGAAGAAGATTTCTTATCAACATTGGATGAGATGAGCGAAAAAGCATTTGACGACCAATGTACAGGTGCAAATCCAAGATACCCATTAATAAGTGAGATAAAAGAAATTTATTTAAAAACATATTATGGAGGTGAAAGATAATGGAATTTAATTTGATAAATCCAATAGCAGAAAGAAAAACAAAAACTGTTTACAGAGACGGAGATAAGACAATAAAATTATTCGTAGAAAACTACTCGAAGGCAGATATATTAAATGAAGCTTTAATTCAATCAAGAGTGGAAGAAAACACAGATTTAAAAATATCTAGATTACAAGAAGTTACAAAAATAAACGAGAGATGGGCTCTAATTACAGAATATGTAGAGGGAACGCCACTAGATGTTTTAATGAAAGAACATCCGGAAAAACAAGACGAATATTTAAACTTTTTCGTAGGCATTCAATTAGATGTTTTATCAAAAAGAGTACCTCTATTAAACAGAATAAAAGACAAATATAGAAGAAAAATAACTGATGCTACAAACATAGATGACACGACAAAATATGAGTTATTACAAAGACTAGAAGGAATGAAAAACCATGACAAACTATGCCATGGAGACTTCGTTCCAAGCAACATAATAGTAAAAGAAAATGGCGAATATGCGATAATCGACTGGGCACACGCAACACAAGGAAATGGTTCAGCAGACGTAGCAAACACATACTTAATATTCTCTATGAGAAATCAAAAAGAATTAGCAGAAAAATATGTAAATTTATACTGTGAGAAAACAGGAACAGACAAGAAAGAAGTACAAAGATGGATTCCAATAGTAGCTGCAATAAGAAAGACAAAAGGAAAAGTAGAAGAACAAGAAATGTTGGAACAATGGATAAACATAGTCGATTACGAATAAAGATAGAATAGCTTACTCTAAAGAGAGTAGGCTATCTTTTCTTGTTAAACCAATTTGTAAATTGGCTTACTAATTCATCAACAAAATATTGTGACATATTTAGAAGTTCCTGCTGAACTTTATCGAATGCATTAATATCAGCATTGTAATCTTTTTTAAGACGTGTGGCGACTCCATCAGCATTTTTTATACCACTTATCATTTAGTTCATTTGCAAGCCTTTGATTATTATTTTTTAAAGCAACAATTAAACCCTTACCAATAGAACGATGTTCTGTTAATAAATTTTTGATTCTATTGGCAACACTTAAGTCGAAATTTGGCGAACGATTCTTCTTGATTTTACGCATAAATACTGTATAATAAATACAATTATTTCAAAAAGTTTTTTCATATTAGTTAAATCTATTGATGTTTATTAGTCATTTTGTAGATATTAAAAATAATATTGTTTTCTATATAAATCTAGGAGGTATATCAATGAAAAATGAAGCAAAAAGCATTTTACAACCAAAGAATGATGTGGTGTTTAAAGCATTATTTTCACGAGGAAAACCAAAGATAACAAAAGCAATGTTGGAGGCTATACTAAAGATAAAAATTGACAAGCTGGAGCTTGATAAAAGTACAGATTTACTAAATGATAATAAAGAAGATAAAAATGGAAGATTGGATTTGAGAGCAGTTATAAATGGAGATACCGAATGTGATATAGAAGTGCAACTGGCAAAACATGAGAAAATGGCTGAAAGATTTTTGTATTATTGGTCAAAAATGTATACTGCAAATTTGCAAATTGGAGACAAGTATAGTGAACTTAGAAAAACAATATCAATAATAATATTAGATGATAATTTTCCATTGACGAAATATCTTGAAAAACCTCAAACAATATGGAAAATAAGAGAAAACGAAGACTACCATATTATATTGACAGACTACCTTGAAATTATTATAATAGAGTTACCAAAAGTAATAAAAGCATACCAACGAACACCTAATGATGAATTACTACAGTGGATGCTTTTTATCGATAATCCAGAAAAGGAGGAGGTAGCTCATATTATGGAAGAAAATGAAGATATTAAAGAGGCTAAAAAAGAACTTGACAGAATAAGCCAAGATGATTTATTGAGAAGAAGAGCATTAAGCAGGACATTAGAAATAGCTGATAGACTACAATTTCAAGAGGAAGCAGAGGCAAAGGGCTTGAAAAAAGGAATGGAAAAAGGAATAAAAGAAGGAGAATATAAGAAAACAAAAGAAGTAGTAAGAGAATTGCATTTGATAAATATGACTGTAAAACAAATTGCTCAAATTGTAAAATTGGATGAATCATCAGTGAAAAAAATATTAAACGAAGACAATAAATAAAATTTCGCTATAGCGAAAGAAATATGTACATAGAAAAAGGCGAGCTTTAAGAAAACATGAAACATTATTATAAAAAATTTAATAATGCAATGTATATTAAAGTTAAGCCTTTATTTAATATATAAAAAAATTAAAAATTTTATATTTTCTCTTTATTTTTAACAGGCTATTGTATATAATTATAGCGAGCAAAGAGGAGATGATTGAATAAAAATTACAAACCTTCAATCAAATTTTACCCTCAGGAAAGGAATACAACAAAAATGAATTTACCAAACAAATTAACACTATTTAGAATAATACTAGTTCCAATAATGGTTATAGTATCTTTTTTTGATATACCGGGAAGTTTTTTAGGCATATCTACAACAATGTGGATAATGGAATTAATATTTATAATTGCATCAATAACAGATAAACTAGATGGATATTTGGCAAGAAAAAATAATCAAGTAACAAACTTCGGAAAATTTTTAGATCCAATTGCAGACAAGATTTTAGTAGTTGCTGCCATGATTTTATTTGTTGGAATGGGAAGATTACCAGCATGGATTCCAATTATAGTAATATTCCGTGAATTTGCTGTTTCTGGTTACAGACTAATTGCAGTACAAAATAACGGAGAAGTAATTGCTGCAAATGTTTGGGGAAAATTAAAAACCGTTACACAAATGATTGCAATAATTTTAATGTTTTTAACAACACAACCTTATTTTGCATTTGTTATGAGAGCAAAAACTGAACAAGACGCACTTGTAAACAGTGCACTTACATATATGACAACAGGAGATTTTGTAATGAATATTTTAGCAAGCATATTTATGACTGTTTCTGTTATTGCAACAATTTTCTCTGGATATGAGTATTTAAAAGGTGGAAAAGATTTACTAAAAGATTGTTAAAAATAATGCAATAAAAGGGGAATATCAAATGAAAAAATTTTTTAGATACTTAATGATTGCCTTAATTATAGCTGTAGTCTTAGTGATGACGGTTACTCATAATAAATCCATTGCAGATGTTGGTAGTTTTGAAGACTATGATAGTGGCAGTTCATGGGATGATGATTATGATAGTAGCAGTTCGTGGGATAGTGATAGTTCATGGAGCAGTAGTAGTGGAGGCGGATATATTAGAGACTTTAAACCATTATCTTTCTTTGAAATAATGTTATTGGTTTCACCACCATTTATATTTTGGCTGTTAATAGTTATTCTTAGCTGTTTTAAAAAAACAGAAAAAGGTAAACAAAATATAAGCATTGAAAAGACTGAGATTGATTATCCAGAAAAATATACTCATTATACAGAAGAAAATCTTGAAAATGCGATAAAAAAATACGATGAAGATTTTAGCAAAGACAAATTCTTATCTTGGGCTAGTGAATTATTTGTAAAAATGCAAGAGACATGGACTACTGGGGATTGGAATGCAATTAGAATATATGAGACAAATGAGTTATATGAGCAACATTCTCAACAATTGAAAGGATATACAGATAGAAACTTGACTAATGTTATGGAAGATATTAGTGTTCAATCTATAAGATTAGCGGACTACAATCAAAATGGTGATAAAGAGGTAATTACAATTGTATTGAAATCAAAAATGCGTGATTATATAATAAATAAAACTACAGGAAATATTGTAAAAGGTGATAAAACTATATTTAGATATGGAATGTATAAGATGGAATTTATCAGAAAAACAGGAGTTAAAACATCTGATTCAATAAATACTGTTCAATGTCCTAATTGCGGAGCTGAAACTCAGATAACTGTTTCTGGTAAATGTGAATACTGTGGTAGCATATTAACAACTGGAGAACATAATTGGGCACTATCAAATTTAGAAAGAATAGGATAATAATACTAAAGAATATAAAAGAGGAATAATATGAAAAAATTAAAGAAAATATTAATGTTATTACTATTAATAATGATAATTTCAACTTTTTCAACTAATTATAAAACATCAATTGCAGATGTTGGAAGCTTTGAAGATTATGATAGTAGTTCATGGAGCAGTGGAAGCAGCAGTTCAAGTGGCTCGTGGAGTAGTAGCAGTGGTTCGTGGGACAGTGGAAGCAGCTCATCAAGAAGTGATGATAGAAGTTATAGTAGTAGCAGTGGCTATAGTGGTACTGGAACACCAATGAATAGTACAGAAGCGGGAATAATTATGTTTGCATTTATATTTGTGTTTGTTGCTGTTATTGTTATCTTACTTACGTTGATGTATATAAATAACCATTCTGACGATGAAAAGACATCATACCATTATCAATCAACTTATAATTTTGATACTGAAGAAAATGTTGAAAGAAAAATTAAAGCAGTTGATGAACTATTTGATAAACAAGAATTCTTGTCTTGGACCAGCAATTTGTTTGTAAAATTACAGAATGCATGGACCGCAAGAGATTGGAACTCTATTAGAATATTTGAGACGAGTGCATTATTCGAACAGCATCAAAAACAGTTACAAGGTTATATAGATAGAAAACAAATAAATGTAATGGAAGCAATTCAAGTACTATCTGTAGAATTGGCAGATTTCAAACAAACAGGATTTAAAGATGTGGTAACGGTTGTATTAAAATCTAGAATGGTTGACTATATAGTAGATGAAACAACAGATGGTGTTATAAAAGGTGATAAAGTAACTTATAGATACAGTACCTATAAACTTGATTTTATAAGAACCACTGGAGAGAAAACGAAACCAGGGCCTATCGAAATAAATACGACAAATTGCCCAAATTGCGGAGCAATAACACAAATAACTTCGGCTGGAAAGTGTGAGTATTGTGGAAGCGTAATTACAACTGGAGAACATAATTGGGCACTATCAAATTTAGAAAGAATAGGATAATAAT
>ENA-OPBE01001392-OPBE01001392.1-human-gut-metagenome-genome-assembly--contig:-NODE-1392-length-21079-cov-2.097603_pt1 | contig 21079 bp, 9 predicted proteins | sample MGYA00241066_ERZ501448 | MGnify/ENA primary metagenome ERZ501448 (study PRJEB25962, sample SAMEA2042585) | human gut metagenome | biome: human gut; feature: human-associated habitat; material: faeces...
CTTCCGATACCCAGCCACTCATTGATCTTTCTGAATACTATATTTTTCTTCTTGCCACTATCCGGTTTCAAAATGAGCGAACACATCACAGGACTCAGCGTTAAAGCAACCACAGTAGAAATCAGTACAGATACCACGATAGTTACCGTAAACTGACGATACAGCTGCCCGGTAATTCCACTCAGAAAACTTACCGGAACAAACACAGCCGCCAATACCAGTGAAGTAGCGATCAATGCGCTTGATAATCCGTTCATCGCTTTCTTTGTCGCCTCATAGGGACTCAGCTTCTCCGTTTCCATTATATGCTCCACTCCTTCCACCACTACAATCGCATCATCGACCACGATACCGATGGCGAGAATCAACCCGAGTAAGGTCAATATATTAATAGAGAAACCAAAAATCAGCATAAATCCGAAAGTACCAATCAGGGAAATAGGTACCGCTACCACCGGAATCAACGTAGCACGCCAGCTCTGCAAAGACAGATACACTACCAACACAACCAGCACCAATGCTTCGAACAAGGTCTTATATACCTCATGAATAGACTCGGAGATATACGTTGTCATATCAAACGGAATCTCATAACTCAATCCTTCCGGAAAATTCTCGCTGATTTCTTCCATCGCCTTCTTTACATTCTCGGCCACTTCCATTGCATTGGCACCCGGCAACATGTAAATACCGAGTACCGCTGCATTCTCACCATTGATACCACTCTCGGTATTGTATGAAGAAGCCTCCAAGGATACACGTGCCACATCCTTCAGCCGGATGATGGAACCATTGGCATTGGCACGTACCACAATATCCTCAAATTGCCCTACTGTAGAAAGACGTCCCTGAGTAGTGATAGGAATCGTTATATCCAGTCCCTGTACCGGCTGCTGACCTAATACACCGGCTGCCGATTCACGGTTCTGGTCTTTCAAGGCATTCTGCAAGTCCTGTACAGTCAATCCGAAGTTAGCCAGCTTATCCGGCTCTGCCCATATCTGCATGGCATAATAACGGCTACCGATATTAGATACACGTCCTACTCCCGGAATACGGCGAATCACATCGAGCACATTGATCGTAGCAAAGTTGCTCAGGTAAATTTCGTCAAACTTAGGATCGGTAGAAGTCAGACAGAGTGTCATTAACTGACTGGGTGCCTGTTTCTCTACGGAAATACCATTCTGAATCACTTCCGCCGGAAGACGGGATTCAGCCAGCTTCACACGGTTCTGAATTTCCACAGCAGCCAGATCCGGGTCGGCAGATACATCAAAGGTAACTGTTGCCGAGAAGCCACCAGAGTTAGAACTGTTCGATTCCATATAAAGCATACCGGGCGTACCATTGATTTCCTGTTCAATCGGAGTAGCCACCGCCTGCGACACGGTAAGCGCACTCGCACCCGGATAAGACGCACTGATCTTTACCACCGGAGGCGTGATCTGCGGATATTGATCCACCGGAAGCATGGTCAGCCCGATGACTCCGACAATCACAATCACGATGGAAATGACAGCCGAAAATACCGGCCTGTCTATAAAAAAACTAACTTTCATTGATTATTCTCCTTTTGCGTTATTCTTCATTCCTGTTGTAGAATCACCTGCCACCATAGTGGTATCCTTCACCTCCGTTTCCGGCTGACTGATCCGTACTTTCATACCCGGGGTCAACTTATGGAAACCTTCTACAACAATTGTCTCTCCTACAGCGAGTCCTCTTTCCACTACGACATTATTCCCCACTTCGGGTCCTAACTCGATAAAACGTTTCTCTACTGTATCATCTTTACGCATTGTATAAATATAAGCTCCGCCTTTTTCAATGGTAACAGCTTTCATCGGAACCACGATGGCTCCTTCACGTACGTCCAAAAGTAGTTTTACTTTGGTAAACTGTCCCGGAAGCAATACCTGTTTTGGGTTAGGCATCTCTGCACGTACGGAGAAAGTACCTGTCTGGGGATCGACCTGCGGCTCCGCAAAATCAACATATCCTTTATAGGGGTATACGGTATTATCCGCCAAAGTAATAGTAATGTTCGGTTGCCAGGAACGGGTAGAGTCCTGCTGACCGAGGTTAATATTACGTTCTTTACTTTTCAGATAATCGAGTGCCGTCATACTGAAATCGACCAATACGGTATCGCTTTTTACTACTGTAGCCAGCAGAGACTTTCCTCCCGGACCAACAAGCGTTCCCAAGTCTACATTTCTTTCACTGATATGTCCGGCAAGAGGTGAACGAACGATAGTATAGCCTAACTCGAGTTCAGCCTGCGCCAAGTCCGCCTCACTCATCGCTACTGTCGCAACAGCGCTTTCATAAGCTGCTTCCGCATTATCCAGATCCAGCTGGCTAGCGGCATTTTGTTCGTACAACGGACGGATACGTTTCAAGTCACGTTCAGCTTTCAATGCCTGTGCTTCGTCCTTTTTCAACTGAGCCCGCGCTTTGTCGGCTTTCGCACGATATTGGTCCTGATTGATCACAAACAAGACCTGATTCTTATTTACATAAGTGCCTTCGGCAAAAAGCATGTTTTCCAGATAGCCTTCTACCCTAGCACGTACTTCGACAAATTGCTGGGCACGGATACGCCCCACATATTCTCCGAATATTTCTACATCGTCTTTTATAACCGGTTCAACAATCACTGTCGGCATTTCCGGTGCAGCCTTCTGAGGTCGTGTCAGTATCCAATACACTCCCAACACAATTACCATACATACTACAGCAGCAATGGTTCTCTTTCTCCTCAGTTTCAACTCATGTTTCGAAAAGAATAATCTCATATCGAATCTTATTATTTAATTTAACTTATGTTTGTTCTACACTCTATTATGCAATACACATACCAAAATATCCTGTTTTATCTTATCTGTTTATTATCAACGTATTACGTTTTTCCTCTTGAAGACAGAAGTGTGGAAAACATCCTTAAAGTGTAGAATTTATCCACATTTCCGACTTTTAGAACATTTTTTATAGTTCTTGTTTCATCAACTAAACAATTTATCCCCTACATTTGTAGTTATATTGTACATCAACACAATAACATGTCCTAATGAAAAAACAAATCTTTTCAACATTAGTTTTTGCAATGTGCCTGATATTACCTTTTTCTGTTTATTCTCAGGAACAACGGAAGAAGGTCGGCGTCGTCCTCAGTGGCGGCGGTGCCAAAGGAGTGGCACATATCAAAGCACTGAAAGTCATCGAGGAAGCAGGCATTCCGATCGATTATATAGTAGGCACTAGTATGGGATCTATAGTCGGTGGACTTTACGCCATCGGTTATACTTCGGAACAACTGGACAGTATGGTACGCAAGCAAGACTGGACTTTCCTTTTGAGCGATCGTATCAAACGCAGTGCCATGTCGCTCACCGAACGCGAACGCTCTGCAAAATACATTGTTTCGCTTCCTTTTACAAAGAATCCGAAAGCTGCCATGTCCGGAGGAATTATCAAAGGACAGAATCTTGCCAATCTGTTCTCTGATCTGACAATGGGCTACCATGACTCGATCAATTTTAATAAGTTACCGATCCCCTTCGCTTGTGTATCGGCCAATGTAGTCAATGGAGACCAGATCATATTCCATGATGGCGTACTCTCTACTGCCATGCGTGCCAGTATGGCCATCCCTGGTGTATTTACACCGGTACGCAAAGACAGTATGGTATTGGTAGACGGTGGAATTGTCAATAATTATCCGGCAGATGTGGCCAAAGCAATGGGAGCCGATATTATTATCGGAATCGATGTTCAGAATGCGCTGAAAAGTGCCGACAAACTCAACAGCGCTCCGGACATATTGGGGCAGATTGTTGATCTCACTTGCCAGACCAATCATGAAAAGAATGTAGAACTCACTGATACCTATATCAAGGTAAATGTAGACGGATTTTCTTCCGCCAGCTTCACTCCGGCAGCCATCGATTCTCTGATGCGTCGGGGCGAAGAAGCCGCACGTGCACAGTGGAATTCCCTGATTGCCTTAAAAAAAGAAATCGGTATACCGGACAATTATGTCCCCAAACAACATGGACCGTACTCTTCTCTTTCCAATTCACGGACAGTATACGTCACAGATATATCTTTCTCCGGCGTAGAGGCTGATGACAAAAAATGGCTGATGAAGAAGTGTAATCTCAAAGAGAACAGTAACATTACCACTCAGCAGATAGAACAAGCTGTGTATCAGTTGCGTGGCAGTCATTCTTACTCAAGCGCCAGCTACACACTTACCAACACTCCCGAAGGGTACCACCTTAATTTCTTGTTAGAAGAAAAATATGAGAAAAGAATCAATCTAGGCATCCGTTTCGACTCGGAAGAAATAGCATCCCTGCTGATTAATGCCACAGCGGATCTCAAAACTCATGTTCCTTCCCGATTATCCCTGACCGGCCGATTAGGAAAGCGATATGCCGCACGCATCGATTACACTCTCGAACCGATGCAGCAACGCAATTTCAATTTCTCATATATGTTTCAATATAATGACATCAACATCTATGATGAAGGTGAACGTGCCTATAACACTACTTACAAGTATCATTTAGCTGAATTTGGCTTTTCGGATGTCTGGTACAAAAACCTCCGCTTCGGACTCGGACTTCGTTTCGAATATTATAAATACAAAGATTTTCTTTTCAAGAAACCGGAACTCATTGGACTGGATGTAGAATCCGAACATTTCCTGAGTTATTTCGCTCAGGTACACTATAGTACATTCGACAAGGGATATTTCCCTTCCAAAGGAACTGAATTCAAAGCTGCCTATTCACTCTACACCGATAATATGGCTCAGTATAATGATCACGCCCCGTTCTCCGCACTGAGCGGTTCATGGGCCAGCGTAGTTCCCGTAACCCGACGTTTTTCTATCATTCCATCCATCTATGGTCGTGTTCTGATTGGAAAAGACATCGCCTATCCCTTGCAAAATGCCATTGGCGGCGAAGTATACGGACTCTACATTCCACAGCAACTGCCGTTTGCCGGTGTGACCAATATGGAACTGATGGACAATTCCATCATGATTGCATCCGTGAAACTCAGACAACGGATGGGAAGCATTCATTATCTCACTCTGACAGGTAATTATGGCTTGACGGACAGTCACTTCTTCGAAATACTGAAAGGGAAACAACTGTTTGGTATCAGTGCCGGATATGGTATGGACAGTATTTTCGGTCCATTGGAGATTACGTTCGGATATTCCAATCAGACTGATAAAGGAAGCTGTTATGTGAATCTGGGATACTACTTCTGATTCCCTATTTCTGTTCCCGCATACATAGGACTATACTTACCATGATGAGAAAAAATTCTCACTGCGATGAGACTTTTTTCTCATCATAGTGAGAATTTTTTCTCATCGCAGCAAGAACACTTGAGAATATTCAGCATCCTAATCTGCTGTTATACAAACTTTTCCCTTTTCTGTAGATAAAGTAATCCGACCATCATCCAGACTAAACTGGCGGATAAAAGGAAAATGCGGTTTTTGATAAGGATTCCCTCCCAAATGATCGGATGAACATTATCGGGAACACGAAAAGGATTCAGCAGAACGTTCCAGAAAGAATCCGGCTTACCTAAGAATATCAATGCAATGCCTATAATAATCATAAATACGGCAGTTTCGTTTCCACTCCGCGTAATGGTAGACAGCATAAAAGCCATATTTCCGAAAAAGAGTATCGGGAACATCAACTGTAATGCCATCTCAAGCGGATTGACCGGATACAGCAATAAAATGGCTATGTATGAAAAGATAATCAGAATAACAAAAATTGCCACATAAATCATCAATAACCGCACGCCCCAAACCTTATACTTATAGTCGGGAATTCCAAAGAGAATCTCCAATATCCGGCTATCTTCATCATTCTGAATGCCGAATACAGCCGGGTAGAAAATAAGCAGCATAGACGGAAACATCAGGATGCTATAGATGAGTCCCTCGTTAATCTCCTCCCGTTTCCAGGCATTCTGAAACATGAAAAGAGCAAAAAAACCAAATGCAGCCAGCAGAAACCAGAAAAACTTCCCGGCAAATATAATCTTCAGGTTATACCTGACTACTTTAGGCAACAGTTGTATCAATTGTTTGAATGTCATATCCTTCTTTTCTTTTTAATTCATATTCTTCAGCAGACAGAGATAAGCGTCTTCCAAATTAGCTTCTACCTCTACAGCCCCTTCATAAGGCTGTCCGACAGAAAGATAGCGCACCCGAATCGTATCGCCTTCCTGAATATGATGTATTACCAACGATTTGTCCAGTACTTTTTCAAATTCTGTCTTATCTATATTAAACTGCCATACTTTCCCGTTAGCCATTTCCACCATGTCCGAAGGATCACCGAAATATTTCAGTTCACCCTTATTGATCACCACTACCTGATTACAGGAACTGGATATATCCTCAATGATATGAGTGGAGAAAATAACGATACGGTCCTTACTCAACTCTACCAGCAGATTACGGAAACGGATACGTTCGCGAGGGTCGAGTCCCGCTGTAGGCTCATCCACAACCAGGATACGCGGTAAATGAAGCAGAATAAGCGCAATACCAATACGCTGTTTCATACCTCCCGAGAAAGAACCTATCTTTTCGTCTTTCCGCTCGTACATATGTACCGCTTTCAGTACATAATCCAGACGCTCCTTTCGTAACTCACCGTCTACAATCCCTTTCAGTATAGCCTGATAATCCAGAAACTCCCACGAAGTCATATTCTCATAAGTTCCGAATTCCTGTGGAAGGAAACCTATCAGACTCTGTAGCTCTTCTCTGTAGATACGTGTATCCAGACCATTGATCCAGATACTACCATAGCTCTGCTCAAAGATACCACAGATGACACGCATCAAGGTCGATTTACCTGCCCCATTGGGTCCCAGTAGTCCGAACATACCTGTCTGAATCTCGAATGACACTCCACGCAATGCTTTGAAAGGTTTGCGTCGTTTTCCAATCATAGGAACACTCTTCACCATGCGGAAATAGGAACGGCGAAGCCCTGCAAATCGTCCGGTGACACGCTCAATATTTACATCATGATCATACAGATACTGGGAAGTGACATAGATGGCAATACCCACAAGCCATAACAATCCGATCATGATGACCAGCCCGTTATTATCCAGTTTCCGGAATAACTGAAACAGGATAAGGGGAGGAAGACTCCAGAATATCACCCGGTTTACGATCTTTGTTACCCGATTATCTCCGTATCGATAATATAAATAGGAACGTACCTTTCTCCACAAATACAGTATCGCTGCATAAATAGCGAACGAGAACAGGAATATCCAAAGCCTGTTATGAATGAAGAAATAGGTGAAATAAATGGCAAACAGTAAGATACCAAACTGCCATAGCACATTGATAAAGTCCTTCAGAGAATGGTATTCATTGCTCAATCCCAGACGTTTGCGTAATTGCAAACCACTGTTCCACTGACGGCTGATGTGTCCAGGCCAATCGTAGATCTTAACCAGATTGCGGACAGAAATACGAATTTCTTCATCCGGATTGATAACCTCCGCCTTAGCTCTCCGAAGACTAGTTTGCGCAAAGTATGTCATCCCCGGTATGCCTGCAATCAGTGCTACCAGATAGATTGACTGCCAAAGGATTCCGTCAGTGTATAGCCAGATACAGATTACACCGGACACAAAAAGAATCAGGTGAATGGTCCATAGTTTACGGGATAACGAACGGTACCACTGAAGCACATTTTCCAGTCCCATACAAACTGTCGGAATTAAAATCAGCGTCAGCATGGCGGAAAAGAAAAGTCCGCCTATCACTGTAATGGCAAAAGGTGCACCGATAGCCCCTGCATACTCCGTATCTCCCATAGCCAACGGGAGCATGGCAGCAATTGTGGTGATGGAAGTAATCAGAATGGGACGAATACGTGACATACCGGCAGTCATCAACGCCCTGTTCCGGCGGTATCCCCGTTTACGCAAAATGTTGGCGTAATCTATCAGAATGATTCCGTTATTGACGACTACTCCCAACAGAATAAGGAACCCTGTCAATGTATTCGCATTCATCAGACTGTTGCTCGAAAGCAATAATGCCAGCAAAGAACCGATAGCAGCCAACGGAATGGTAAAAAGCAACACAAAAGGCGTCACTACAGATTCGAAGACTGAAGCAAGGATCATAAATATCAAAAGAAAAGCTGCCAGAATAAGGAATTTGAAATCCCCGAATTCATCCTCCTCATGGAATACCTGCACAGCGACTCCGGACGGAAGATTATAACTGGCAATCAACTGGTCGATATCGGAACGATATCCTCCCAATAAATCTTTCGAAGACTGAACATCTCTCGGAAAAGCATAGTATACCTCAATCTGCTTATCTTGATTGACACGGATGATGCGCGAACGCCCACGTCCATAATTCAGAGACGATATATCTTCTAGATTGTGCATACCGCCATTGGCATTTTCTATCCGGATAGCACGCAAGTCATCCACAGTTTTCTCTTTCTGAGCTTTTTCCTGTGCCTCTTCTTCAATTTCCTTTTCCGGTATTTCGTCACGGATAATAATATCATAAATATCCTCTCCCACCTTGAAAGTAGCTTCGGAAGAGTATTCATTATTAAGCGCAGTTAATCCGGTGGTAATATTGCCACGGTTAATATCATAGGCAGTCAGCAGAATAGGGTCAAAGTTCAGACTTATTTCCGCCTGACGGGGAGTATACGAAACATGAGTATGCTGTACAAAATCCTGTTCGTCCAACAAATAACGCACTTCCTCTGCCACCATCTGCATCATTTCGAAATCAGATCCCCTGATCACCACCCGTTCACTGTTGTCACCTATGCCCAACAAACGCATGAATCCGCCCAGACTGCTCAGAGCCGAGTTATCTCCTCCGCCTCCCATAGCATCAGAAACATAGATTTCCGCACCATTGATATTGGCAACTTTAGTCTGCACATCCGCTTTTATATCAGCTATTTTCCGTTTGGCGATCTTTGTGTAATCTTCCTGCAAAACGAGTGTCAGAGTCGCCTCTTTTTCCCGAATACGGCAAATCAGATCTTTCTTTTCCGGAAAATCCTCCAGACGTTCTTCCAGTACCTTTACAATCTTATCCGTATTTTCAAGCGTACTTCCGGTAGGCATCACGACACTGATGTTGAACCGGTCTGAAGCAACTTCTTTCATCTGTTGCACATTCAAGGTCAATGACAAAATCAACGTTGCAAAAAGCAAGATCACAGCTCCAAAGACTGTCACTCCCGGATTACGCATACAAGTCTTCAATAAGACCAGATAGACCTGCATCGGACGCTGAACGATCGATACTTTTTCATAAACGACACTGTTCCCACTCTTACTCTTCAAAAGAAGGTAAGTAATCATCGGTATAAAAAGTAAAGCTACAAACAGCGAGATCGTCAAAGTTGATATAATGGATACTCCGATATGGTGCCCGATCAGTTTTATCAGGAAATTATCAGAAAAAACGAACGGCAGGAATACAGTAATGGTAGTCAGGGTAGCCGCCACAATGGAGCGCCACACTTCTTTTGTTCCCTGCGTTACCGAACGTTCGGGCGTATAGCCGTTTCCCGACAAACGATAAATATTCTCAAGCACCACGACACTATTATCCAGCAGCATTCCGATGGCCAACGCCATTCCTACCAAGGTAAGACTATTGATAGTAATACCAAAAGCGTAGAAGAAGTTGAAAGCCGTATAGACAGAAATCGGTATGGAAAGTGCGATAAAAAACACCAGCCGCATATTCTTCAGGAAAAGCCAAAGAACAAACACAGCCAATAATCCCCCTACCAATGCCAGATTAATAATCTGGTTGATATTATTTTCCATGGTTTCAGCCTTGTTCTCCTGAATGACAATTTCCAGTTCGAGCGGAGCCAGTTTCTCATTCAGCTTTTCAATCACATCGGATACACGGTGTGAAAGTTCAATCAGATTAGCCTGTGAATCATTGATCAAAGCAACCGAGACGGCTTCTTTTCCATTCACACGACTATAAGTGGTTTCATCTTTCAAGTCAAAAAAGACGGTTGCCACGTCTTTCAGCAGAATAGGACCGGGAGCGACAACTATATTCTCCAAATCAGAGACTTTGGTATACATCGCATTGACATGGACAAAATTCTTGCTGTCGGGTTCATCTGCGAAGCCTACAAATGTCTTTTCCTGGGTATTCTGCGAAAGCAAACCGCTTATTTTGGAAGCTGTGAGGTTCAGAGCTTTGCAAGCCTCCGGATTCAGACGCACTTCAATGGCTTTCTGCCGTCCTCCGTAGATATTGACGGAAGCTACTCCATCTATGTTCTCCAGATCAGAACGAACATCCTCGTCTACCAGACTCCGGACACGGTCAGTTCCTCCCGTACCACGCACTTGAAGCACCATGAAGTTATTATTCATCTGAGCAATATCCACTTTCTGTACCTGTACAGTAAAACCGGTCGGCAGGGAGGCTGCGATTTCATTCACTTTCTCCTGCAGTTTAAGACTGGTCATCTTGAAGTTGATATTCTTTTTAAAGTCAATCTGTATGCTGGACTGCCTCCTGTCAATGTAGGATTGCAGTTTGTCTACTCCACCTATCGCACTGACCGCTCCTTCGAGTGGAATAATCACTTCCGACTCTACATACGAAGGGTCCATATCCTGCTGTGACGACACCTGGACAAACAGAACCGGAAGTTCTGCGTTGGGCAGCAACTCCACCGGAAGTTGTTTATACGACACATAGCCCAGCAGGCTGAGTGCAATAAACAGCATACAAATCGTTATTCTCCTATTTAGTAAAAAGTTCATCTTCAGCTGTTTTTAGTTCGGCGATTTATACGTCTTTTGATATTCTCCAAGACATAATAGACACAAGGAATAACCATCAAACTCATCAGAGTAGAAGTTATCAATCCTCCGATCACAGCTATAGCCATTGGTGAACGTAAAGAAGCACCTTCACCAAAACTGAATGTCATCGGAAGCATGGCCAGAATCGTAGTCAAAGTAGTCATGATGATCGGACGGATACGCTGTTGCCCTGCTTCTACAATGGCATCAGTCAACTCCATTCCCGCCTGACTAAGCTGATTGATACGGTCTACCAGAATGATAGAGTTATTGACGGCAATACCTCCCAGCATGACAATACCGATGACTCCCATCATATTGATAGTGGTTCCAGTAATGAAGAAAAGTAAGATAGCACCTACTACAGCCAGAGGAATAGTCAGCAAGATCGTAAACGGATGCAGCAAGGATTCAAACTGGGAAGCCATCACCATATAGACAAGTACAACAGAAAGCATCAGAGCAAACAACAGACTGTTCATTGATTCTTGTCGTTTTTCTTCTTCTCCTGTCACTGTGATACTGTAGTTAGCAGGCAATTCAATACCTTTCACCGTTTCACGCACTTCGGCTGCTACTTTATCCAGTGATTTACTCGCATCCATATTAGCCATCACCTTACCGATACGGCTTTGATTGCGGCGCAGAATCTCCTTGGGCGCTTGTCCGTGAGTAATGGTAGCAATCTCTTGTAATACAAATTCCTGTGTTCCACTTTTGATGACAAGAGCACCAAGAGAACTCAACGGGATATCCGGCACCTTTATGACGATATCACGCATCTCACCGCGATATTCCATTTTACCGACTTCCTTACCGCTTAATTGCTGCTTCAATTGTTCGATTACCATAGCCACACTCAGATTATTGATACCGGCTATCGTACGGTCAATCGAGATCACAACTTCCGGAGCACCGTCTTCCACGGAAGTAATAACATCATAGATTCCATTTACGCCAATCATCCGTTCCTTCACCTCTTCAGTCAACTGAGCAATCTCATCCAACTCCTCTCCTTTGACCTCCACAACAATAGGAGCCCCTTCGCTTCCTAACAGTGAACTCAGAGAATTCTCATCCTGCTGAATCGTCAGTTCCAGTCCGTCAGGATTCTTGGCCGATTCCACGAAAGACGCAATCACCTTTTCCGGTGAAAGTGTACATTCCGGTGAAAGGATCACTTTCATCATTGCTGTATTTTCTCCTTCAAATATCGCATTTTCCGAACCACTTCCCTCTCCGATATGGCTGTATACCGTACATAAAGAATCACTGCCAACAATGGTATATAACAATTCTTCCAAATTGCCTACAGCAGCGGAAGTACGTTCCATCTGTGTACCTTCGGGCATTTTGACTACAGCCGTAAACGTCTTGCTTTCCGCACGGGGCATAAACTCAGTTCCGATAAACGGAGTCAGTAACCCAGTCACGATAAGAAGCAACACTGCCATACCGACCACCAGCCAACGTCGCTGAATCAGCCTGCGAAGCACTCTGCTATATCCCGCAATACGAATGGACTTCACTTCTTCCAGCTTAATCTTCTTGCCGGAAAGCTGGATATATAACATCGGAATCACCAGAATAGCCACAAACAAAGAAGAGACCAGTGAGAAAGTTACCGTCCATGCCTGATCTTTAAACAGTTCGCCCGAAGCTCCGTGAAGATAAACAATCGGCAGGAAGACGACAATAGTAGTCAGAGTAGAAGCAATTACCGCATTGGCAACTTCTGCTGTCCCGTTAATAGCAGCCTCTTTGATACTCAATCCTTTTTCCTGATTTCGGAAGATACTTTCTATGACGACAATCGCATTATCCACCAGCATACCCGCCCCGAGCGCCAGTCCTCCTAATGTCATAATATTCAGCGTCAGCCCATTAAAGAACATCAGATTGAAAGTAGCTACAATGGAGATTGGAATAGCAAGGCTGACAATCAGTGTTGTCCCCATCGGGCGAAGGAATACAAACAAGACTACAATAGCGAGGATAACACCCAAAACAGCACTGCTCTTTACTTCTCCGATCGCACTTTTTATAAAAGTACCCTGATTCGAAATCACCTGAAAATGATAACCGGGCAATGCATTCTCTATCACTGCCAATTGGCGGGTTACCTCATCCACCACTTTTACAGTATTAAAACGCATCTCCTTATAAATAGACAGTCCGATACTACGCTTCCCGTTAATCCGTACAATGTTCTCCGGACGAGCGTTCAAAAACTGCACAGTAGCCACTTCCTTCAAAAAAACAGGAGCTTTATTACTGTTGGCGGTTGCTGTACCCGTAGCATTGTTTCCAGATGCTTCCTCTTGTTGTATCGCTTTGTATCCGACAATCAGATTCTCAAAATCATCTTCTGAAGCAAACAAGCTCGAACTTTTCACCAGATATTGTAATCCCAGTTCACTGACCCGTCCCCCAGATATGCTTTGATTGTTCGATTCGATGCGCGAAGCGATATCTTCTATTTTCAGTTGAAAAGCATCCAGTTTATAAGGATCAGTCTGAATGGTAAGAGTGCTGACTTCTTCTCCCGAAAGCGTAACTTCAGCCACACCTTCCAGACGAATCAACTCATTACGGATATAGCTTTCAGCAATTTTCCTCAATTCCGCCATATCTGTAATACTCTGATGAGACATTCCCACCAAAACTACCGGAGACAAGTTCGCATCATGCTGCGTAATCTTCAGTTCAGTGATATCCTTGTTCTGGGCAAACGGATTCATGGCTTTCTGCAAATCAAGAAAAGCCTCATCCATGTCCTTTGTCCAGGTATACTCTACAGTAATTCGTGCCGTCCCGGCTTTAATCACAGAAGAGACCTGAGTAACATCACTCTGCCGGATCGCCATAGACTCCATATTTTTAACGAATTGCTTTTCGATCTCCTCGGGAGGGCGTTCACCCGCCTTTAATTCAATAAACAGGCGGGGATTATTCAGATCGGGCAATAAATCCACACTCAACTGATCGTATGATACTTTTCCCAGCAATAAGAGGGCAAATACTACCATACAAATCGTAACCGGATTGCCTACTGCAAATTTGATTATATTCTTCATAAGTATTTCCTATTTTCAAAAGATGCGGTCATATATCGCATCCATGATTTACTTTTGGATTTTGACTTTGGCGTCTTCTTTCAGTGTTTCAAAACCCTTCACTACCAAATTGTCATTTACATTAAGTCCGGATAGAATTTCGATATTATATTCATCCTCCAGACCTGTTTGCAGATTGCGTATCTTTGCCGTATTCTTTTCGACGATATATACGTATTTCCGGCGACGATTGGACAAGATTACGTCTTTAGGTATAATGATAGAACTATCAGCTCTGTCAACGATAATATCTGCTTTGGCGAACATACCCGGACGCAACTTCAGTTGGTCATTATCAATCAGAATCTTTCCTTTAAAAGTACGTGTCTCCGTACTGATTGCAGGAGACAACTCACCGACTCTCGCTTTTAAAGTATCTCCGGGGATGGTATAATGAGTAATATATACTGGTTGCGCTTCCTTGACATAACGAATGCTGCTTTCCGGCAGATTGATATCCATATACATTTTATCATAAGCCATCAGACTCACCATAGCCTTTCCCTGTTCCACTCTTGTATCGGCCGTATAGTGAGGCAAATCAACAATCACACCATCAAACGGAGCTTTCACTTTCATCTTCTCCAGATTAAGTTTTGCGTTTTCATAATCGTAACGGGCATTCGTTACTTTTACTTCCGTATTCCGCATTTCACTCATCGTCACCCCACCTTTTTCATAGAGAGCTTTCTGCTTTGACTGTTCCTGTTCGGCAATTTCAAGACTTAGTTTTTTAGCGTCAATAGCGATTCCGTTTTCATACTCCTTGTCTTCCAGACGGATTATCAGTTCCCCCTTACTTACCTTGTCTCCCATTTTGAAAGGTTTTCCGGTTCTCGGATTAGTCTGAAGTTTATAAAATCCGCTCATTTCCGCATTCTGAGATACACCGTAAGTCGGCTGCACTGTTCCTGTTGTATTTATTAATTTACTGATAGAACCTTTCTTCAGCTCCACGACAGATACCGGAGTTGCAATATTATTGGGTGCGTTTTGTGGTTTGTTGCCACAGCCAGTTAACAATAAGGTTGTTAACAAAGAAGATGCAATAAAAATTTGATACTGTTTCATGGTCTGCTTATTTTTTATCAATAATGTCTTTCATAGGAACAAGAGGGATATTCTTGTCGAAATCATACAATGAAAGGATTTTAAGATTAAGTAATTCTATTCTGTAATTAATCAACGCCTGCGTATAAGTAATCTTCTTATTCGAAAGCTGAGTCTGGAACTGGCTCATTTCCATACCGGTTATGTCACCTTCCCGATAACGAGTCTGATTCAGATCATAGGTCAACTGTGCATTCTGTACATTTTGCTCGGCGATTTTAATCTGAGTCCGGAGGTTTTCGAGGTTACGCCATACCTGACGAATATTCAGCTCGATATCCACTTTATCCTCTTGAAACTCGAGTTCATTAATCCGTTGGGCCATCTTTTGTGCTTTAATCCTTGCTTTCTTTTCACCCCAGTCGAAAATAGGAACAGCAAAGCTGATAGAAACCCTCGGATTCTGTGTCGGATTATTATAAACTTTATTCAGGTGGCTATTATCTCCTATCAATCCGAAAGAGATAGATACATCTCCTTTAAACTCGTTCAGCGCTTTTGTCTTAATCATATCGAACTCAAGTTCCTTGCTCTCTATTTCACGTTGACGAAGTTCCAGACGCGAACCCAATCCATGCGATATGGCCTGGTCCAGATTTACCTGAATCGGTTTAATCTCCACTTCCGCAAATACGAGAATATCTTCATCCAGCCTCATTCCGAGAGTCTGTTTGAGTTTGTCTTTCGCATTCTCCAGATTCACCTGACTTTCGTCTACAGACGAACGAGCCGTAGCAAGATTCAGTTCGGCCTGAAAGAGTTCGTCTTTAGCTGCCAAATCCGCTTCTACTTTATTTTTTATAATATCATAACTCTGCTGGGCATTGACCAATTCTTCGCGACTGATTTCCAGGTTACTTTGTGCCATATAAACCGAATAAAACTGATCGGTTATACTTTTTTCCGTATTCAGCTGTTGTAAAGCATAACTAATATTGGCATTTTCATAATCATACTCTATCTGCTTCAATTCCATTTTACGCTTGTTGTAAGTGAAAATAGGCTGAGTCAACTGCAGATAAAGGTCATTGCTGAATGCACGGTTACTGGTCTTATCGCCTTCTATGATGGAACTATTGTCCTGCCATCCGAAACGATTTATTAAAGAAATAGTACCGTCTGTCCATAAAATAGGCTGATCAACCTGAAAAGTTCCACTGGTGTTGAATGTTTCGTTCGTGTACCATTGTGACAAACGATTATCAAAACGCCTGTTCTTGTTATAGTCCACCGGATTCAAATTTAATGAAAATCGAGATTTTAAAGAAGCCTTCTGCGCCAGCAGATTCTGCTTATATCTCTCCAGATTCATATAGGAACGGCGAAGAGAAGGACTATTCTCCTGCGCAATCTCCATTGCCTTGTCAATCGTCAAGGGAATTTGCCCCTGCGATGTCAGGGCAATCCCGGTAAAAGTTACGATTGTCAGCAGCACTCTTTTAAATAGTAGTAAGTCACTTTGCATATAGTTTGCTGTTTTAATAATTATCGTTTCACTATTTTCACTGCATCAGCCGTCACAGACCGCAGTTTACATTCATCTGTCAATACGACACGAACCGTATCGGCACTAAAATAATAAGTACCAAGCTGTTCCCAACCTTCATTGGCTTTTCTCAGGTTGATATAGGCATCTTCTACCTCACTGTCATACGCCACCCTAAAATGATATTCACCTTGAAGGCGGTCATTCCATCTCAGCTCATCGTTCTTGAATACATAATAATAGAGTTCGTACTGACCGGCTTCCGGCACAGGTATTTTCCATGTAGCCGTCTGACTACCGTCTCCACTCTTTATCACATAAGCCGAACGGATATATTTACCATAATATTTAGCATTGGTAGTAGCCGTCCATTGTAAAGGCGCACGCCACCAGGATATACCCGAATATTTAAAAGGAGTTTCCTCTACTTCATCCAGCCATTTAGGAAGAAGCCCTACAACAGGAGGAGTAGAAAGTACAAAGAGAGTAGAATCTTCATTATCCACAATAATCTCTCCCGGCATTTCTAATGACGACTCCGGTAGTGTATAGATACTGTCCTTGACTATTTTATTTCGTTCTTGTTTTACGTTGCCTATGGATTGCCGGATCATATAAGGAAGATTTCCGGAAATCATCGTGTTGACCTCTACCTCACGGATTTGTTCTTCCCAGACAGATACAAACTCTTTAGTTGTATGGGCAGCTATCTCAACCTTTTTTCTGGCTCTGGGATCTTCCAGAGGTTGGTACCACCAGCCATTCTGAAGAACATTCATCTGTATTATTCCGTCGTAATCAGAGTTATTGCTCACCAGCACTTTCAATACAAAGAATTCTTCTCCCCCCTTATTGACAACTTTGGTCAACTCGGGCTCTCCGATCGAATAAAAAGGAAGAGGAGTCAGTTGTTCCCATTCTTTCAAAGAGGAATAGATATCCGTGCGGCTCATTTGTCCTAGCGTATCCAGCATATTTTCGAACTTAATATTCAGAAAAGTATTACGCTTCAGCATCGCATACAATGAATCTCTGAAAGCATCGACCCCCATATTGATTTCTGATCGGGCGAAAATACGGCTCGCCTCCAGTCCTACGATATTATTTTGCAGATTACGCTGTTCCACATCAGCCAGCAACTCCTTGAATGTATGTTTTTCCAGCAGAAGATTGGCCTTCTCGTTATTACTAAGTCCATTTATCTGGCGCTCCCATCCTTCATTTTCTGACTTCTTTTGCAGATACAACTCAATGGCACGATTGGCTACAGGCCATTCCGAGGAATAAATATTGTACCGGAAATTATAAATCTGCGGGAAAAGGAAATAAGGATTTGCCACAGACGAAAGATTTCCCCGTCCCCTACTACCTGTTGAAAAGTTATAATCACCTTCTGTCCGCATAAACATCCAGGCAAAATTACTAAATGTACGCATCTGGGCTTCCTGTACAGTGATCTCATTCTCTCCCGACCACCGGATCTGATTCTTAACCTGCCTTTTTACATCCAGTTCCCAGAATATGGCTCCTTTTTCAGGGAACAATACCATTTCCGGCTGAACCGTTTCCTGGGCCTGAGACCAGGCACGTTCATAGCTGGCAAACTGTACCGGAACTTCTATGATAGAGAATCGCTTAAAAGGATAATCCAGTTTATATTGCCGTGCCAACTGATCTTTAACATTACGTATAAGCCAGGGAATAGTATCGTGAATGGAATCGAACGACGCTGTAAAATAGTCGTGATCCTTCAGGTGCCACACACTATAAAGAATACTGTCCGCATAGACACTTTTTTGCTGATAATCACCTATTAATAAAGATAATGTCTGAGACGGAAAATCTCCTTTAAACGAATAAACTCCTTCCTCATCACATTTTCCTTCACCTTGGGAAATAGGCACTAATCCCGGAAGAGGCTTGACTTTCAACCGATAATTACTGAAATAAGTTTGTTGCCAATCAGGATTTTTGTCACTATAGCTTGTTCCTGCACGGGGATACCAATAAGTCTCAGGAGTAAGCATCAGATAATCTTTTGTCTGAAAACTATACTGTTTGTCTATGTTAAACAGAAACTTCTTATTGGAGGCTTGCAATACTTCGGGGGGAATATCCAGATAGCAGAATGAATTATCTATTTGCCCGTCATACCTGAAGGTTACAGAAACCGTATCTCCTTTGGCAAGGTTTGTTCCGAAATCCACTAACACAATTTGCTTGTCACGTTTAAAATTGAGCGGTTGTTCTCCCGACCGGACGGAATGCACGGTTAATCCCGGATTCAAACAGAAAGTGAATACGGCAGATGAATCCAATGCCACGCCTTTTACTGTTACTTCCGACAGAAAATCATCTGAATGCTGTTCTACTGAAAGATCATATTCATGAATGAACATCTTCGGAGTAGAAACATATTGATTGTTGATCTTCGTATATGTAGCCCGTATATCACTCTGATACAAAATTGAATGTATATGCCAGTAACCACATACGAAGGCTAACATAAGAGTACAGAAAGAGAGAACTAACCACGGATAATTACTACGCGATGAGTTCGGAAGGCGCCGAAACAGAGAAATAGTGAAAAAGACAAACGCTAATCCGGCAAGTAAGTAAATGCCACGATGATTCAAGATCACTTCCCAGTTGGAAAAGCCGACAATACTGGACTTTACCAAAGGAAGACTATAGGCCATATAATCGAAAAGATAATAAAACTTATCTTCAATATAGAAAACCGTCAAGCCGATATATCCCAGCAGCAATACAAATGTCAATGCCTGATTTTTAAGCACCAGCATCAAAAAGATAGCCAATCCGATGATAAAAATCAACGTAGGTACACTGATCAGGAAAAAATAAAGCAGATAAGCCACCCAGTCTACTTCTCCCAATGTCAGGTTGAATGCTGCCGTAATAGCCATAATAATAAGATTCAGCAGCAAAAAGACACGCAGGTTTCCCCATATCTTACCTATGACATATTCAGCATTGCTCAACGGACGGACATAAAAGACTTCCGATGTATCCAGTTTTTTATCTCTTTTCAGAAAGTCGGAGGCCAGAAAAATAGCTATAACTGCCTGTCCTGTATTAAGCAATAACAAGATTAGATAAGGAATATTGGATGGAATGGCTGTTGCAATCCAAATACCTCCGCTATCCTCCGATACGAATAACATGAAATTAAAAAAAGTAATGATAGCTACGGCGAGCACCGTGAATACTCTGAAGAACCAGCTTCTTATTAATAATTTGCTTTCATATTTTGCTACCGATTGTATATTAGATATAAAGGTCATATCAGCATATCGTGTTTAGTCGTTTGTCCAAAGGTTTAATTGATTCTCCATATAATATACATAGGCGTGTTCCAGATTAGGAGGAAATGGCTCCGCTTCGTATCCTTCTACTTTATCGGCAACCACCTGTACCTCCCAAGCTGTCCCTGAGGGAATAGTAGATATGACCGGATATTTTTTATCAATCTCATGCAATTGATCGCCACCGGCTCTGATCCTCCACACCTTGCCTTCGGCTTTCTTCAACATATCTTGCGGAGACCCATAGAAAGAAACTTCCCCCCGGTTCATCAACGCCATATTGTTACAAGTACTGGAGATATCTCCTACAATATGGGTAGATAAAATAATAGTGACGTCATTTTCACTAACTTCGGAAAGAAGGTTACGGAAACGAATACGTTCTTCGGGGTCAAGCCCGGTAGTAGGTTCATCTACAATAATTACTTTAGGATGATGTATCAATGCCTGCGCAATTCCCAACCGACGCTTCATGCCTCCTGATAATTTGTTAGCATACCGCTCACGTACATCAAACAATCCTACATTTTCGAGCATTTCATCCACAGCCTGCTTTCTTTGCCTGTTTTGAGTCATTCCCGACAGACGGGCTGCATAGTCCAAAAACTCATACGTTTTATATTTGGCAAAGAAACGAAAGTCCTGAGGGAGATATCCTAAAATACCACGAATTTCTTTCCGTTGTTTCATCAAATCGTATCCACAGATTTCAACCTGTCCGGAAGTTGGCTCCATTAGAGCTACCAGAATACGCATTAAAGTAGATTTGCCGGCACCGTTGGGACCCAATAAGCCAAACATCCCCGTAGGAATCTCCAGATTGACATCTTTCAATGCATGGTTTCCATTTGGATAAATCTTATTGAGGTTTTTAATAGTTATGCTCATGATATTTTGTTAAGCCTATGTTGTATTGGCTGATAAAGATAGGGTTTATTTATATTACAAGAAGCACAATTGTAAAGATTAACTTATATTAGCAGTCAATAGAAGATACTGGATTCATTCAAATGCAAAAGAGGAAGCCGCTTCACAGTGACCTCCTCTCTCTATACTCTATATGAATATGCCCCAAAGGGTTTATTAAAAAAGGAGCATACACAAAAGGGTTTTATCTTAAAAAATTAATTATT
>ENA-OPBE01001410-OPBE01001410.1-human-gut-metagenome-genome-assembly--contig:-NODE-1410-length-20890-cov-1.721190_pt1 | contig 20890 bp, 8 predicted proteins | sample MGYA00241066_ERZ501448 | MGnify/ENA primary metagenome ERZ501448 (study PRJEB25962, sample SAMEA2042585) | human gut metagenome | biome: human gut; feature: human-associated habitat; material: faeces...
TGATTCGCTACTGGGACTACTCTTCGGCCGAGTTCGTGTCGCAAGAGACACGTTTCCTGCATGTCATCAACAGGCTTACCGACCGTATATACCTGCATCCGGATGCCCAAGGAAACATCTGGCTGATGTACAACAACGGACTATTCTTCTACAATCGCATGGAACGCACTTGGAAGGAGGCATGCGGCATAAGCGGACTTTCCAACTTCTTCACGTGCATGGATTTGGACCGGGACGGCAATGTGTGGGTCGGCACGTCCAAATCCGGCCTCCGCATCATCGATGCCCGGACGTTCGAGGCAACCACACTTCCTGCACTGGAACTGACCGACGGAGGGACATTGGAAAACGATATTTACACGGTATTTTCCGACCGGAACGGGGGGACATGGGTGGGCACCCTCTTTCAGGGCTTGTGTTATTACCATCCCAGCATGCAGAAGTTCTCTCTCGGTCACACCGTGAACCGCTATTCGTCCGTCACCAGCGAGAGCATCCGGTGCTTTTTGGAGGATGCCGACGGGTCTGTACTTATCGGAGGCGTTTTCGGCCTCTTCCGTTTCCGGCCGTCTACCGGTGCGATGGAGCAAGTATTCAAGGCCGAACCGAATGACATTTGCCTTTCCGTCTTTAAGGACAAGGGCGGACGTATATGGGTGGGCACCTTCCTTCACGGTTTTTATTGCATCGAGGGCGGACAGGTTCGCAACCTTCTCCGTTCTACGGTGAATTGGGAACAAGACCCTAACCAAAACATATCCCGTGCTTTGTATGAAGACAGCGAAGGCCGTTATTGGGCCAGTGTGACCGGCGGGGTCGGACGTTTCGATCCGGCCACGGGAAAGATGGCCTATATGTTGCACGACCGTCATCCCGAACTCCGTTCATACGCCGTGGTTCATGCCTTCTATCCGGTGGACGGCCATACGTTCGCCGCTTTGGGCAACAGCGGCATCTACTATTACGACACGCAGAAAGACAGCGTGTGGATTCCGGCTTTTCTGAAAGAACAGCGGTATGCCGACACCAAATATTTCTGCATGCTGAAAGACCGCCACGGCGTGGAATGGTTCGGGACGGAAGACGGCATCTTGGTGTTTGACCCTCGCCACAAGGAAGCCACGGTGCTGACCGAGTCCGACGGACTGCCCAACAATGCCGTCACGGCCTTGTTGGAGGACAACGAGGGAATGGTATGGGCTTCCACGTTGAACGGACTTTGTAAAATCGCACCTCGTGAAGACCCTGCCGGGAAAGGATTTTCCGTGGTGAGCTATGGGGAAACCGACGGGTTGCAGGGCGGCAAGTTTTATGAGAATGCGGCTTTGAAAACCCGGTCCGGGCTTTTGTTCTTCGGTGGGGCCCACGGATTCAATTATTTCAATCCTTCGGAAATCCGATACGACCGAAGCGACAACCATCCCGTCTTCACCCGTTTCTATCTGTTCAACAACCCGTTGAAAGTGAACGAGGCATACAACGGGCATGTGATTCTGACGCAGACCGTGGACCGAACGTCGGAAATCCGGCTCCGTCACGACGAGAATTTCGTCATGATAGAATTTTCAGGCCTGAATTATGTCAACCCTTCGCACACTTACTATAAGTATAAACTGCTGAATTACGATAAGGAGTGGAACGAGGTGGTGGCCGACGGGAGCGGACGCGCCACCTATACCGGATTACAGCCCGGCGAGTACAAATTCGTGGTCTACACCGCCAACGGAGACAAGATTTGGGGGAAGACACCGGCCGAAATAACCATTACCATTGCGCCACCGTTTTGGGCGACGGCATGGGCCATCGCGGTGTACGTCGTGCTGGCTGCCGGTTTGATGGTCTGGTCGTGGAGAAGGTTCCGGAGGCGGGCACAGCTCAAAATCCGGATGGCTCAAGAAGCCAACGAACGGAAACAGCGCGAAGAGCTCGACCAGATGAAGTTCCGCTTCTTCACGAACATCAGCCATGAGTTCCGCACTCCCCTCACCCTGATTCTTACGCCTTTGGGGGCACTCATCCACGATACGGGCGAACCGGAGCTGAAAAAGAAGCTGGAACCTATTTACAATAATGCGCGCCGCCTGCTCAATCTGGTAAACCAGTTGCTCGATTTCCGTAAATTGGAAATGAAGGGCGAGCGTCTCAGGTTGAAGATGAACGATATGGTCTTTTTTCTGGAAGAGGCTGTCAGGCAGTTCACCGACTTGGCGGCAAGCCGTGAGATAGAACTTTCCTTCGAGCCTAAAGTGGAACGTCTTTTCATGAATTACGATTCCGACAAGATGTATAAGATGCTCAACAACCTGCTTTCCAATGCCTTCAAATTCACCTCCGCGCACGGACAGGTACGGGTCACGCTGGAGAAGGTATCGGAAGACGGACGGCCGTATGCGGCGGTCAGGGTGGAAGACACCGGATGCGGCATTGCGGAAAAGGATTTGCCCTTCGTTTTCGACCGTTTCTATCAGACAGCCACGGAGGGACAACCGGCCGGGCAAGGCAGCGGCATAGGTCTCCATCTGGTGCGCGAGTACGCCAAACTGCATGAAGGAAAGGTCACGGTGGAAAGCCGGACGGGAGAAGGCACGGCCTTCACCCTGTATATCCCGACCGACCTGCATGGCGGAGGGGCGGCACCTGCGGCAGAAGAAAAGGCGGAATGCCGGGACGAAGAGAGCGAAATCCACGACATGCCGCCCACGGAGACGGGACGGAAGAAGATTCTGGTGGTGGAGGACCACGACGAATTCCGTCATTTCCTGGTGGAGCAACTGCAAAAGGACTTTTGTGTGATGGAAGCGCGCGACGGCGTGGAGGGCGAACAGGCGGCACGGACGGAGTTGCCGGACTTGATTGTGTCCGACCTGATGATGCCCCGCATGGACGGCATGGAACTGTGCCGCAGGCTGAAAGGCGACATACAGACCTCACATATCCCGTTCATCCTGCTTACGGCCCGCAGTTCCGACGATTCGCGCATCGGGGGATATGAAGCAGGGGCGGATTCTTATATCTCGAAACCGTTCAACTGGGAAATGCTGCAAGTGCGCGTCCGCCAACTCATCGAGCAGAAAGAACGGCGGCAAAAGATGTTCCGCAAGTCCATCGACGTGTCTTTCGAGGCCATCACCACGACTTCGATAGACGAGAAGCTGATGGAGAAAGCCTTGGAGGCCGTCAAGAAGAACATCAGCAATCCGGAATATTCCGTGGGCGACCTGAGCTTGGGCGTGGGGATGAGCAAGACCCAGTTGAACCGCAAAATGCAGGCCATTGTCAACCTCACGCCCTTGCAGTTCATCCGTTCCATCCGGTTGAAACGGGCAGCCCAGTTGTTGAAGGCCACTACATGCAGCGTGAACGAAATAGCGGACCTCACGGGATTCAACACCATCAAGTATTTCAACCTGCATTTCAAGGAAGAGTTCGGCATGACGCCGACACAGTTCAGGGAAAAAGAAGGAAAGGCGCAAAATGACGTAACAATCGGCTGAAATCATCCCATTCCGTCGCCTGCCGTTAGGCTACTTTTGTGGTAGAAATCAAACGATGTGCCATGGAAGTAAGAAACGACGAAAAAGGACTGGCCGCGTGTTACGTACGGCAAAAGGAAGCTTTGAAGCATTATATCGCATCCCGCATCGATCGCCCCGACGAGGCGGAAGATGTGGTGCAGGATGTGTTTGAGAGACTGTGGAAGCATAAGGATTTCATAAGTCCGGAGGCTGTGGTGTCCTTGGCTTACAAGGTGGCACGTAACCTGATGGCCGATCGCCAACGAAGATACCGCAAGGAAAATGACGTGTGGGGCGAACTGTTTTACACGCAGGAGACCTTGCAAGACACGACGGAGGAAAAAGTATCTTTCAAGGAATTGAAACTGATGTTCGACCGTTTGGTGTTTGCCCTGCCGGAAAAGCGGCGCAAGGCGTATTGCCTGTCCTTTTTTGAAAACCTCACCCCTTCCGAGATCGCCCGTGAATTGTCTGTTTCAAAGCGTACCGTGGAACAGCATATCTTATTGGCACGCAAGGATATTAAGACGCAGTTGCAAAAGGAATACTTCAGATATGGGTGAAGTGTTTGGAGGGACTTACATTTGTACGTTTTAGAGAACTTTAAGCTGTCAAAAAGACAGTTTTTCCGGAATTCCCGTATTTCAAGAATAAGAGAAAAAGGGCTTTTCAGGTCTTTTTTCTGTATATTTATACGGTATAAATACAATATTATGGCATAAATCCTGCATATTCGTGCTTTTTTCTCAGCCGAACGGTAAATCGTTCGGCTGAAAGCGATTTTTCATTCTCAGCACGTTGTGCGCCCAAACTCTTCCGAAAGGGGAATCCGGAGGCTGAAAGAGGCAGGAAAATGCCCTTTGAGGGGGGCTTCAGACGCTATCTGAAGAAAATCTGTCTCGCAAAAACGGAATCAAAGTGTTCCGGATATTCGCGTCCGGCTGACAGGCCGACCGCTTCCTTCCGCATCTATTTCCTTGCTGCCGGACAGAAAGAAAGTAAAAACAAGTCTATGCTTACAGCAAGTTAAAATCCCGCCCTCGCGAGAATGCCTTATTTATTTCCGGCTTCGGACCAAAGGGCAAATACGCGATTCTCGTAAGGGTGGGATTGACAGATTGACAAAACGATAAAATGAGACAGAAGAACAAAAGAACAAAATATTTTGGCTTGCGCAGCCTTTTGTCCTTTTGTTCTTCTGTCTTATCCCTTTCGTTATCGAGACATCTACTTACATTCGCGTTTTATCCTGATAACCGTGAAGGAATAGGCCGGCATTTCATAGGGGAACTTCTCCCCTATTTCCATTGCGCTTTCTACCGGTACGGCATCCTTGTCGGACGGGAGACCCGAAAGGACGGTCTTCTGCCCTACGGCTTGATGTCCGGCCAACGACGGGATTTCCACATCCGTTTTGACCGCCACTGGGAGCAGGTTCACCAATTTCACGATAAGGTCGCCGCTTTCGCCGTCTTTCACCACGGAAACGCCCACGCGGTTTCTCACGTTTTTCTCCTTGCGGTCCAGCAAGACTGTGGAAGGAAGGTATTCGCTTCCGGAGTTCCGGCCGAACAACTGTTGTACGTAATAGTCCGTAGTGAGTCTTACGTCCGTATTGTTGAAGTATATCAAGTCGGGTGTCCATTGCGTGCGCCCTTCTTTAGCCAGAAGCGGAGCGTAGGAGGCCATGCTCACCACGTCGCCGTTACGCTCGATAGACGTAAGGTACAAGGCCGTGGACAGGGCGGTTTCCATGTTATTGACCCGTCCCGGGGCATGGGCGGCATATTCCCCCAGATAGACTTTGGATTTGCTGCGGTCGTAGTGGTCGTAATAATCCTGATGGTTGATATACCATCCCGGCGTGTTGTAATTATGCTCGTCTACCATGGGCAGTTTCAAGCGGTCGGCCAAGGCCCAACCTTCTTCGTAGTCCGTTCCTTCGCAGGACGGTCCCGTCGTGCCGATGACTACGATGTCGGGATATTTGGCCCGGATGGCTTCATAAATCATCGTAAACCGTTCCGTAAACACGCGGCTGATGAGGTCTTCGTTGCCCAGTCCGATGTATTTCAGGTTGAACGGTTCGGGATGTCCGGCCTTGGCTCGTTCGCGTCCCCATCGTGTGGTTTTGGCATCGCCGTTGGCATATTCAATCAGGTCGAGCACGTCCTGTATGTACTGCCCCATCTCCTCCATCGGGATGCCGCCCTGTTGGCCGTTGGCCGTCACGAAATCTTTGGAATGATGGCTCGGGCCTCCGATACCGGAGTTCTGGCAGGGCACGCCTGCGGCCACGACCGGCAGCGGTTCGGCACCGATGTCCTCGCAAAACTGGAAATACTCGAAGTAGCCCAAACCGCGCGTCTGGTGGTAACGCCAGATGTTGGCCGCCGGTTTTCGGGCTTCCAACGGGCCGATGGTCTCTTTCCAATGATAGATGTTGTCCACCCCGTCCCCATGGGCCAGACATCCGCCGGGGAAGCGGACGAAACGCGGACGGATGTCGGCAATGGCCTGCGCCAAGTCGGCGCGAAGTCCGTTCTTCCGTCCCTTGAACGTCTTTTGAGGGAACAGTGAAATCATGTCGAGGGCATACCGTCCGGCAGACTGCGGGATGATGACGAGCCGGGCCTGCGCGACGGTGGCTGTGGCTTTCAACACGGCTTCCCGTTTCTTCCAGGTTTTGGAGGACAGCTTGACGGTGGTCTCGGCCACAGTCTTTCCCTGTGGGTCGACCAGACGTACCACGGCCTTTCCGCCTCCCTTGCCGTCCGGTGTACGGGTGAAAAGCGAAAAGTCGTACTTCTCGCCTTCTTTCACCGCGATGCCGTCGAATCCCGTATTCGTGAAGCCGCCGCCGGGCTGCGCCACGTCGAGCACGGCGTAATGGGGATTGTTGGGATGGACGGGCTGTTCCGTGGACACGTCGAATGCCATGCCCTCGCCCTCCACGCTCCACGCATAGCGGCTATTCCAATTCCGGTCTTTATTGCCGTCGGCTTCGGAGTACTCGAAATCCCGGTTCTGTACCAGTTCGGCATACAGTCCGCCGTCGGCTGCGTAATTCAAGTCTTCAAAGAACACGCCAATCAGGTTCTCACTGATGGGTTTCGCCCGGCCTTCGTCCACGGTAATCCGTGCATTGACCGTTTGCAGTCCGGCAAACCGGGCCGCGTCGTGCTCGGCACGTTCGCCCCTCAGCGCATTGAGGGCGGAACGGTATATGCCATGGCGTTCCATGCCTTCCAATATGCCGTAGGATACTTTCAGGGCATACCCCGCAATCGTCTTGTCGCCGATTTGCACCGTGTCAGCCACCGGCATACGCCCGTTTTTCACGGCAAACTTGCCTTGCTCCGTGGCCATGAAGTATTCTTGGGGCGTCCATTTTATCAGGTCGGCGGACGAAGCATAGCCTATCGCGCTGCCTTCCGGGTCCAAGTCCCAGAAACAGTGCAACCTTCCGTCCTGCCGGTCTTGTATCAGACGCGGCTTGTACATGTATTTCCAAGCACCGAAGTCGCACCGCATAAAGACCATTCCTTCCGCCACGTCCTGCCAGTGCTTCCCGTCCGCGCTCCAGACGAACTGCATGCCGCGCCGTCCGTGGTCGTTGGTCGTGGGATAAGGGAAGACATAAACGGAATCGGGTTGTGCCGCCCGTACGGCACATGGCAAAGCCTGCATGAGGCAAAGTGCCATAAAAGGTTTCAGGATATTCATGTCTTCGGTCAATATAATGGGTAATTGTGAGAAACAGGGGTCATGATGAAGGTGAACTCATAATCTTCATACGGCAGGCGGAATTCCGGTTCGGGCATGGCCCCCCAACTGTCGATACAAGCCAGTCCCATCTGTGCCTTGTCTATCAGAACGTTGGTCAGGTCTGCCTTTTCCACTTCCTGCGAATGTCCCTGTTTCTTCACCGGTCCTTCGTCCAACGATTCGATGGTGTAGTGCAGGGAGGAAGCCGAGAACGGGGCATCGGCCACGAACTGCAACCCCGTGCCTTTCACGTCGAGGACTTTCCACCAACGGATGTCTGTTTTCGTGCCCGTCTCTTGCGGACGGATGTAGGGATAGAACTGTTCGTCTACGGTCTGGTGATAAATGCCGAGGTCTGTGCTGTAGTTGCGGTTGCTGTAATTCTCCACCGGCCCGCGTCCGTAGTAAGAAACGTATTCAAAATCCTTGGGCATGACCAGTTGCATGCCGAAGCGGAACATGTCGGATGCCTTTTTTCCCTTGTCGGCCACCATCTTTTGGTTGACCCTTACGGCTCCCCGGTTGTTGATGGTATAGGTCAGGTAAAGTTTGGCCGACACGCTCCTCATGTCGTATTCCGCCGACACGACGACCTGTCCTTCTTTCGTTTCGTGTTTTAACGACGTGAGACGCAGGTCGGGATTTTTCCAAGCCGCATATTTGTGTTGCAGTTTGGCACCGTAATCATTGTCGGTCGGGGCGCGCCAGAAGTTCGGTGTCAGCGCACCGCCTTTCCGGATGAACTCCGTCCGGTTCACGGCATAGCGTTCCATGTATCCGGTCATCTTGTTGAAACGTACTCGGAAGTTCTCTCCCGTGATAATCAGATGGGCCAGATTACGGTCGTTGACTTGCGGGACGACATCCGGAATGTAACGCACGCTTTCGTTCTTCAAAACCATGTCCGGTGCCTGATAGGGCCGGAGTTCGATTTGTGCCTTGGCCACCACGTGACGCGCCGGAATGATGCCTTCTCTTTCCCGTTGCAGGTATCTCACGTTGAGCAACCATTCGCCTTCCCCGTCAGTTCCGCCCCAGTCCAAGGTCATCGTGGCGGTTTGTTGCGGTTGGCAATCTATCCGTTCCACCGTTCCGCTGCGCATGACTTTTCCGTCTTTCAGTGTTTCCCACTCCATGACGTATGCCGAAAGGTCGCGGAAGAAATTCTCGTTGTATACCTTGATTTCGCCTTTCGACAAATCTCCGGGCGTGGTCCAGATGTTCTGGTAGAAGTATCTCACTTCGTAGCTGTGCGGGTTCGGTACACGGTCGGGACCGAACAAGCCGTTGACCATGTAATTGTCGTCCTTGGTCTTATAATCGTCGAAGTCCCCATCGTAACCGTATATCATTTCCCCGTTGCGGCCGGTCCATCTCGGCGACTGGTCCACCCAGTCCCAGATGAAACCGCCTTGGAACTTGGGATACTTCCGGATTAAGTCCCAATAAATGTTGAAGTCGCCCAAAGCGTTCCCCATGGCATGGGCATATTCGCACATGATGAAGGGTTTCTGTTTGTTGTCGTCCTCGCAATACTTGATGCAACGGGAGTAAGTGGGATACATCGGGCAGTAGACATCGGTATTGGAACCGGTGTCGTAAGCTTGTTCAAAGTGGACGAAGCGGCTGGGGTCTTCCTGTTTGATCCAGTCGTAACAGGCTTCGAAGTTCGAACCGTCGCCACACTCGTTGCCCATCGACCACAAGATGATGCTCGGATGGTTGAAGTTGCACTGCACGTTGCGTTGGTTACGTTCCAGATGCGCTTTCTTGTAAGCCGGGTCCTTGGCCAACGACTTTTCCTTGAAACCCATGCCGTGGCTTTCGAGATTGGCTTCGGCTACGATGTAAAGGCCGTAACGGTCGCACAGTTCATACCAATACGGATCGTCCGGATAGTGGCAGGTGCGCACGGCATTGACATTGAATTTCTTCATGAGTTGTATGTCTTGGAGCATCCTCTCGCGGGTGACATACGAGCCTCCGTCGGGATCCATCTCATGACGGTTTACTCCTTTGATGAGCACGGGCTGCCCATTTACCAAAAGTTGGCTGTCCTTGATTTCGATTTTCCGGAATCCCACTTTTACGGGTATGACTTCGCGGATGGCGTTTCCGTCTTTCAGTGTAGCCCTGAGGGTGTAGAGGTAGGGTGTCTCTGCCGTCCATTTATGGGGGTTCTTCACCGGCATGACGACGGATGGGGTTCCCGTTTCGCGGACTTCTTTCATGCAGACGGTTTCCCCGCGTGCATCGAGTAATTCGAGTGTAATGCTAGCCTTACCCTTTACATCCATTCGGACCTCCAGTGTCCCGTCCTGATACCGGTCGTCCAAGTCGGGAGTGACCCGAAAGTCCTCTATCCGCTTGGCGTGGCGCACGTAGAGGTAGCAGTCGCGTGATACGCCGCTGTAACGGAAGAAATCCTGGTCCTCCAAGTAGCTGCCGTCGCACCAACGGAACACTTGGAAGGCTATCAGGTTCTTTTGCCCCGGTTTCAGGTAAGGGGTCAGGTCGAACTCCGCCTCCATTTTGCTGTCCTCGCTGTAGCCCACAAACTTTCCGTTGACCCATAGGTACATGTTGGAAGACACGGCACCGAAATGGGCGATGATGTCTTTCCCTTTCCAGTCTGAAGGAATCACCACTTCACGGCGGTAGGAACCTACGTGGTTGTTTTCCGTCGGGACATGGGGCGGCTTCTTGAACGTGCGTCCTTCGTAGCCTTTCCATCCGAAATCCACTCCTGCGTATACCGGGACATCATAACCGTTCAGTTCCCACACGCCCGGAACCGGGAAATCCACCCAACCTTTGTCGTTGAAATCCGTCTTCCAGAAGCCTTCCGGACGTGCATCCGCATGTTCCACCCAGTTGAATTTCCAGTTCCCGTTCAGGCTCATGAAGTTTCCGGACAGTTCTTTCATTCCTTTTGCCGCCAGTTCCGTACTTTCATAGGCAAAAAAGTCGGTGTGCATGGGGGCACGGTTGACGGCATTGATCTCAGGGTCTTGCCACTCCTTGAATGTTTGTGCGTAGGCATGGCATGCGCATACGCCTAATATACCCAATAATATTCGTTTCATCGTATGTCGATTTTGTTTATAAATGTATATGATATGCTCTTTATTATAGACTTGGAACGACTTGTTTTATTGTGCCGTCTTCATTGAAAAACACGCGGTCCATGCAGACTTCGCGGTGATAACCCGCTTCACGCCCCATCGTGATGCCGTCGGGGAACTTGAAGCGGTGGTAGACGATGTACCATTCGTCCGTGCCGGGCACTTGCAGGAAGGATTGGTGGCCTGTGGCATAAATGCCCTGGTCGGGCTTTTTGCAGACTACCACCCGGCTTTCCGACGGGTCGATCGGGCCGACGGGGGACTTGGAACGCACGTAACGGACTTCGTAGTCCGCGCTCCGCGTGTCGTTTTTAGACCATGTGAAATAATAGTATCCGTCACGGTAAAAGACGTAAGGCGCTTCACTGTAATGCCGGTCGTTGTCGATGAGTATCTTCGTGGTGTTCGGTTTGACGGATACCATGTCATCGTTCAGTTCACACACTGCCATGTAATAGTTGCCCCAGTACAAATAAGTCTTGCCGCTCACGGGGTCGGTGAAAACGTCTGGGTCGATATTCTGTCCGCGTTTCATTCCGCCCGGAAGTTCCTTCCCTATCAGCGGTTGGCCGCTGTCCTTGAACGGGCCGAGCGGATGGTCGGCTACCGCCACGCCCACTTGCTTCTCTGCCGTGTAATAAAAATAATATTTGTAACTGCCGTCTGTTTGTTTTTTCTCGATGATACAAGGTGCCCATGCGTTCTTTTTCGCCCATGAAACCTGTCTCAAATCCAACATGACACGCTCTTCTTTCCACGTTTTCAAGTCGGCGGACGAGAAAGCCTTGAAGCTTGTGCCGCCCCATCCCGGTATACCGTCCGTCGTGGGATAAACGTAGTATTTTTGCGTTTGCTCGGAATACAGTATTTCCGGGTCGGCATAATAACCGGGGAACAGGGGATTTTTCTGTATGGATGCCGTGGAAACGTATTTCCGTTTGTTCTTGAGCCAGTAAGCTTCAAGCTTGTCGGCCTCCTCGGTGGTCAGATGCACCACGGCCCCATGCTTGGGAGCGTTGAAATTCGTGGATTTCATCACTCCTTCGTTGAAACGTCCCAGATTTTTAAACGTGATGAAGTCCGACGTTTCGGTAAAGGCGAAATTGTGTGGCGTGATACTATATACATCGTACATCAGCACCCATTTGTCCTCTCCGAGGCGTTTCCATACTGTGGGAGCCTCGCAAGATTTCGGTTCAAAGTCGTACCAACGCGGATCGTATTCGTAGTCTCCGCTGATACGGTCGGAAACAGCCTGCTTGATACCCGGCTGTCCGTCGTGAGCCACGTAGAAAAGATGGTACTTATCTCCTACCTTGGTGATGTCGCCGTCGATGGCCGAAACCGTTTCGTCCGGGTATTCGTAGAGCAGTTGGGGCAGGCTCTCGATACGGTCGAAATCATCGTTTACGTACACGTAATACAGTTTGTTGCGTTCGTTGCGGAAGCGCATGGTATAGTAAATCATCAGTTTGCCCACCCGTTCGTCGTAGGCAATTTCGGGTGCCCATGCGCAGCCTATTTCACTCAATCCGGCCGTCAGTTGGTCGAAACGGATGTTGGCGCGTTTCCAGTTTACCAAGTCCCACGACTTCATCAGCACAAGCCCCTTATTGTTTCCCCAACCGTACATGTTGCGGTCGCGCTCCCACTCCGTTTCGCGGTAGCCGTCGCGGCGGGCAAAGACATGGAGGTCGGTCATGGCCAAATAGAATGCGCCGTCCGGTCCACGGTAGATATAGGGGTCGCGTATCCCTCTTTGGTAAGCAATCGTATCGCCGGCCAAGACGGGTTCCCCGTCGTTCAGAGCCGTGAACGTGTATCCGTCCCGGCTCAATGCCATGTAAAGGCCGTGCGTTTCGTCCTTGTGGAACACCATCAGGTAGGCACTCAGGTCTTTTTCCTGAGGAACGGCGTTTTTATAACGGAACCGGCGGAAAGCGGCTTCACCCTTCCCGATGGAAACCAATCCTATACGTAAGGCATAGAAACCTTTATAGGCGTTGTGGTGCATGCCGGACACATCTATGCCTTCGGCCAGTGTGGTCCATTCCTTTTCGTTCTTTCCAACCGATATGGAGACGTGGTTGCCTTGGTTCTTTATCCGTACCGTGAACTGTCGGCCTAACGTGTTGGGCAATTCTGTCTTTTGTCCGGCGTGCCGGTAGACGGTGAATGTCTTGCCGTCCGACACCAGTCCGGCGTATGCTTTTTCGCTATAATAAAGCAGGAGTCCGGCTGTATTGTTTTTCCCGACCGTGACTTCAACTTGGGTTTCGTAGTTCTTGTCTTCTGCGGTAGCCAGCAACAAACGGCCGTCTGCCGGAGTCTTGCCTTTAGCCTTCAGCCGCAGTGTCCGGTTTTCGAGGGTCGCGGCTTTCGGGGCATATTCTTTCCAGAACGTCCATTGCAGGCCCAGTTCCGCTCCTTGGAAGTCGTCGGAAAGTTTCAGACCGTGACGGACGGGAACCTCTGCCTTGGGAAACGTGCCTGTGGACTTGGCACGACACCATCCGTCCGGTGTCCACTCGATCGGTTCGATAAGGGTTTGACGTCCCAAAGTATGGTAACCTTTGGCGTATGCGTGGTACACCACCCACCAGTTTCCGTTTACGTCGTCTATCAGTGTGCCGTGCCCCCTGGACCACCAGCTTTCTCTTTCACTGTAAGTGTGCACCAACGGGTTGAACGGAGAGTTCTCCCACGGACCGAGTACGCTTTTCGAGCGTGCCGTCACGACCATGTGACTGGTACCCGGTCCGGCAGTTCCGCCTTCGGCCGACGTGAGGTAATAGTAGCCGTTGTGGTAGTTCAGTTTCGGAGATTCCAGATACATGCCTTCCGTCCGCCAGTTCCGGGGATAGGGCCAACCGTCGTATACCTTTTTCACCTCGCCCACCGTAGACAATCCGTCGTCGGAGAGCTGCACGATTTTGCCTTCGGAGAGATACAGGTAACGTTTTCCATCCGCATCGGCCACATGCCCGGGGTCGATGCCGTTCACCTTCAAATCTTTTGGTGCACTCCACGGCCCGCGGATGTCGTCCGCCCATATCACCCAGTTCGTCCCGGCAGCCGGATAATAGATGTAATACCTATTATTATACTTCACCAAATCCGGTGCCATGGCCGAGCCTTCCCATTGTGCCATGGCACGGCATACCGGTTCCCAATGTTCCAAGTCCTGGGAATGCCAGATGAGGAAGCCCGGCGCATAATAAAAAGGAGAATGCGTCATGTAGTAATCCTTCCCGTCACGCAGGATGGTGGGGTCGGGATAGTCTCCGGCAAGGATGACTTTCGGAAAGTCTTTTGCACAGACGGCCCAACTCAGTAAGGAGAACAAGACAAGAGAAACATACTTTTTCATAAATTCATCGTCGATTATTCTATTTCACTACATATTTCTTTCCGTCCATGATGTAGATGCCCTTATGTAGACCGCGCAGAGCCTCGGACTTCCTTACTTGTTTGCGTACCATCCGGCCGGACAAGTCATATACATCCACTTCTTTCATCAGGTCATTGTTATCCACGGAGGGAGCCGAGATATTGTCGCCTTTGTTCGGACCTACGTAATAAAGGCGGAAATTATCGGCAAACCAATATTGTCCGTTCCCGGTAATGACACCGCTTCCCTTGATACCGATGACCAGGCTTCCGTTTTCTACATAAATTTCCGGTATGACCGTGGTGGTAGACAACGTGTTTTGAGCGATGTCCCATGCGTCGGTATCGGCATTGAAAGCAGCTTCCGCGTATACGCTGTCGCTGAATACGTAAACCGTGCTGTCGTTTTGGTTGATGTCGGGTACAATTTCGGTGGACACGTTGCGCGTCAAAGCATACAACTGCAACAGTTCCGGACTCTTCGTACACCAAGTGGTGGCCTCCAAACGGTAAGCTCCATCGGGCAAAGCGACCTTGCTTTCTTGTGCCCCATAGTTGCCCAAAACTTGATGGTAATCGGTAGAAGAAGCGATGTTGTTGCTCTCTTTTCCAGACCAGCTCCAACAATACAACCAAGTGTCGCCGCTCGTCGCTTTGGTACGTTCCTGACTGTCAGCCGTCGTTTGGCACTCCCAACCGTTGGCTACGGTGTTGATTGGCGTATTATTGTCGTCCACTGCATTTTGATAGATATTCGGATTGACAATGAAACTCGTCATGTCCAACGGGTTTTCTTTGGCGCTTTCTTTCACGTCCTGTGTCATGGCTTCCACACATTCCATCTTCAACAGTTCCGTGAATTCGTCGGCATCGATTGGGTCAATCTCATCGCTTTTCAAAAGTGCCACCACGTTTTTATACGCTTCGCTTTCGGTCAATCCGCCGATTTGGTCGGCCAAGGTTTTGGCTTTACCTAACGGGAAGCAGAGCGCGATGGAAGCTTTCAAGGCTTCGGTCGCATCGTTCAATACAGTTGTCTTCTCAACTATCCTTTCGTCCAAGTAATTTCCCCATGTCATCTTTTCCGCGTAAGCCGCAGCGTCCTCCAATGCCATGGAGAAATCGGCCGTAACCTTAGGTTGGGCTACAACCAGACCTTCATTTAATTGACTGTTCAAAACGGTACCGTTGCTTAAGAGAGGCGTGAGGGTTTCATAATTTGTAATAATCGTGTTGCCTTCTTCCAACATGCGGTCCATATCCTCGATGGCTAATTGTAACTCTTCTTGTGTTCCGGATTCGATGAAGTCGGGATAACCGTCTTCCGGATCCAAGGCAAAACCGAGGTCGTCGCTGTCGTCGATACCGGCTTCCACCATCTTTTCATGCAGCAGGGCCGCTTCATCCAGTCGGGCTTGCAGACGGTCGCGGTAAGCAGAGATTACATCGCTCTTGATGTAATAAAGGCGGAAGTTGTCGGCATACCAACTTTTACCGTTTCCACCTGTCGTGCCTACGCAAACCATACCGATATGAAGTTTACCGTCGCGCACTTCGAAGTTCTCTGTTTCCGTCGTTGTAGCCAGAGCGTCGCGTGCTTCTACATAGGTGTCCCAATCTTCGTTGCTTTCCGCAAAGGCGAAATCCACGCTGTCTGTCGAGGCGTACAAGAGTACGTTGGTCGCTCCGGCGTTTGTATAAGTGGCTGCTTTCAATATGTACAGTCCGTCCGGTAACTTCACCGCTCCTTGTTCATCGCTTCCTATAGTTTGGCCATAGCGTGAGGGGTTCAGACGGGAACCGGTCCAACTGTTACAGAAGAGATCTGAATTACCTGTACCTTCCGTAGACGTGTACCACGTACCGTCCGCAGCCCCTTTGTCGCAATCCCAACCGGAAGGAGGAGCCATTTCCGATACGGTTTGGAATACGTTCGGATTGACAATGAAACTGGTAAGTTCTATCGGATTGTCATCGGATGCCGTAGAAAGGAACTCCGGAGTCATGGCTGTACGGCATTCTGCATTGAGAGCCTGTGCGGCCAAAGCCACATCGTCGTAAACCAATTCCGTGGAGGCCAACAATTCAGCTACTTTCTTGTAAGCTTCGGTTTCTGCCAAACCGCCGATACGGTCGGCCAATGCTTTGGCTTTCTGTAATGAATAGCTTAGGCTGATGTAAGCCACGGCATTGGATGTTGCCGTGTTCATGGCCGTAATGCCGTCGTCAATCGCTTCAGTGACTTCTTTCATTGTGGACAGTTTCAGAACCTCTTCCGCAGTTCCGATGGCGTCTTGCAGTTCTTGCTTTACGGCATCTGTCACATTATATGTCCCATCTTCCATTTGCGTCAACAGTCCGGTTGCTTTGGCCATGCTTGCTGTCAACTCAGCCCCCTTCGTACAAAGCCCTAAAGCTGTGGCTGTGTTTTCTTCGAGGATAACGGATGCGGCGGCGATTTCCTCCTCCGGAGTGTTTTCATTGTAGCTGCCGTACTGTTCGACGAGGGCGGTCAACTCGGAGGCGGACGCTATACCCAAAGTTTCCAATGAGTCGCGCAACGTTTCCAATTTTGAGATTTTGACGGAGAAGGCATCAAACGCGCTTCCCTCGAAATACAGTTTGAAGTTGTCCCAACAAGACCATGTTTTACCCGCATTGGTATTGGATGCAATCCCCATCAGCATGTCGCTTCCGTCTTGTTGTACGGTGAATGTCACCTCGTTCAGATAGCTTTCGGGGTATTTGGTCAGCCAAGCGTTCAGTCCTTCCATACCGTCGGGCCATCCGTTCAACTGGTTGGCTACACTGGCATCTGCAGGTTCGCTGTACAGGGACTTTAGCTTCACCGAATCCTTTCCTGCAAACAGGTAAGCATTGATAACTTCCGTGCCGGCGTTGTAGGCCGCTCCATTATCATTTCCGCCTGCACGGTGGAACCCTTGTACCGTAAGTTTGTAATGACCGGCTTTCAACCCTAGCACGTTTTGCGAGGCAGAATTATAAGACTGGAAGAACTCTGCATTCAACCATGTGGCATTCACGCCGGGAAGCGCAGTCCCGGCGTCCCACCCGTCCGTCGTACCGGTGGAGAAGTCTGCATTGGTGATGTAAGTGTCTGTCACATCAATCCATTCTTGTGCATACACAGTTCCCGTGCAAAAAGCAGTCCACGCCATTGTGGCCAACAGATGCTTGGCTCCTCTGCGCGGCAAATCCTTAAAAAAGTCGTTTTTTCCCATAATAGTAAAAAGTAAGGTTCAATCTTTTTCGGACTGTTACGGCTGAACCTGTTGGCCGTAACACCGATTCCAATCACGTTTTATATATAAGACGAACGACGGAGCGAAAATACCTAATTTGCCCTCGATTTTTAACATTTAGCTCGAAATGCCTCTTAATTGTCAGGAGAAAGCGAAACAGACCTGCTTCCTTTACTGTTTTTTTCGTACCTTTGCGCCCAAATTATTAAGGTAGGGTGTTTTTCTACATACCAATCAAACATACACAAGAAGAAACCAATGGAAGCATCAAACAAGTCCGAATTAAAAGCAGAGTTGATATACGGGTTGAACGACCGACCGCCTTTGCGCGAAACTTTATTTGCTGCCCTACAGCATTTATTGGCCATTTTCGTAGCTATCATCACCCCGCCGCTCATCATAGCCGGGGCTTTGAAGTTGGATATAGAGACGACCAGTTTCTTGGTTTCCATGGCATTGTTTGCTTCCGGCGTGTCCACGTTTATACAATGTAGACGAATCGGAGGTATCGGTACGGGATTGCTGTGCATACAGGGCACGAGCTTTTCTTTCATCGGTCCTATCATTTCCGCAGGGCTGACCGGAGGTCTTCCCGTTATTTTCGGGGCTTGTATGGCGGCCTCTACGGTAGAAATGTTAATTAGCCGCTTATTGAAATATACCCGTAAAATCATTACGCCGTTGGTTTCCGGTATTGTCGTGACGCTGATAGGTATGAGTCTTATCAAAGTGGGGATTACGGCCTGCGGAGGCGGTGCGGTGGCCAAAAGCAACGGGACTTTCGGTAGCTTTGAACATGTCGGCTTGGCGGCTTTGGTTTTGTTGCTGATTATTTTCTTCAACAGAAGTTCGAACCGTTACCTGCGTATGAGTTCGATTGTCATCGGACTGGTCATCGGTTACGCGGTGGCTTGGTGTATGGGTTTGGTGGACTTTTCTTCGGTGCAGAGTTATGGAGGGTTCAATATACCTGTTCCTTTTAAATACGGCTTGTCTTTTGACTGGTCGGCTTTTATCGCTTTGGGACTGGTGTATTTGATTACGGCGATTGAAGCCTACGGCGACATCACGGCCAATTCACTCATCTCGGGAGAGCCGGTAGAGGGAAAGACGTTTGTGAAACGGGCTTCCGGAGGAATTTTGGCCGATGGGTTCAATTCTATGTTGGCCGGAGTGTTCAATTCCTTCCCGAACTCAGTCTTTGCCCAAAACAACGGGATGATACAGTTGACTGGCGAGCCGTTACGTGGGATATTATATCGCAGGATTCCTTATTTTGCTGGGACTTTTCCCGGCCGTGGGTCTGGTGTTCTCTTTGATGCCCGAACCAGTATTGGGCGGTGCCACGCTATTGATGTTCGGCACAGTGGCTTCCGCCGGAATCCGTATTATTGCAGCTCAGACCATCGACCGCAAAGCCACGTTGGTGATGGCGTTGAGTTTTTCTTTGGGATTAAGTGTGGAATTGGTGCCCGAGATTCTTTCGCAACTGCCGGAAACGGTGAGAAACATATTCTCGTCCGGTATCACGACCGGTGGTGTCACAGCTATTTTGGCCAATGCCTTGATTCGTATTAAAGAATAGGTAGAAAGGAAAAGAACGGATTTGGGCAAGCGTAAAAACAACCGGATAGAGGAAGAACAGCGTACGGTAGAATTGATGATTTGTCTCTACTGCCGCTACAAGGAAGGCCACAGGACTTTATGTCCGGAGTGCCGTGAAATGTTGGATTATTCCCGTGCACGTCTATCACGGTGTCCCTTCCAGAAAGATAAGCGTACGTGCCGCCTTTGTACCATACATTGCTACCGTCCGGACATGAAGCGACGCATCCGGAAAGTGATGCGATATGCAGGTCCGCGTATGTTATGGTATCATCCCCTGATTGCTTTGCGGCATTTATGGCGGGAATATAGGGGATAAAGCTACGATTATTCAGAAGGTTTTTGATAGTAATAATACCACCAATACGTATTTCCGTACATGCGTCGGCATTGGTTCGAGCGTTCCGTCGCATGAGTATATTGCATACCGTAGTGGAGGAAGTCGTTCAGGTTTGTTTCTATTACGTTGTTTTTATACGTAATGGCCGGAGTGGTATGCAAACGGTTATATAGAATGAGAGCCTCTTTGTAATGTAACGGGAGGTTGTCGTTCACTTCATGGCAACGTGGCAGTGCGGCGACAAAAGCATCAAGGTTCTTATCCAACAGATAGGCGCAAAGCAAGTAGTCTTTTGCAGCAGCAGTGGCCGAAGGCCGTTGGGACAGAAGTTCGAGAAACTGAGTGTTGTCTTTCATATTTTTCCCCGGCTTTCCCCCTAAATGTTTGTATAAGGCCTTCGTCCAATCATGAGCGTAGGTTGTATCAGACAAACTGGGCAACAGGCCTTGGCTACCGTTATATTGAGGAAAATCGAAAAGCTTTTCGCCTAAAAGATTCTCACGGCTTAGTGCAAACATTCTCATGGCAGTCAGGCTCCGGTCTGTCTGCAATGATTGGGCTCCTACTTGCAACGCCAACGAGTCCTGCCCTTCGACGAGGTATCTCTCGGCTTTGAGCCGGTAGTGGTATACGTCTTTCGTATTGGCTATGCTGTTTACCATGCAGAACTGCAACGCAAGCCATAGGAAATTCACCCATAGGAAGGAAAAAGCATTCTGTTTTCCGTTTTTACGGTCCGGGAAATGCAGAGCCATCCATGTCACAAGGATATACAAAAAAATACAGACCGTGAGCCATATCCAATTGGTGGACAATTGTACATTCCACCCTGTTTGAGGAACAATGGACGTAAGCAATCCCAACACGACGCACGACGGGAAATAATAGAGTGCATGGAAACGCAACGGATATACCATTATCCGCCGAAAAACTCCCTGCAATAACAGTAGCAGAAAGGTAATGATGACCGTTCCCCACAGCGGAGAATAAACGGTCTGCCCTTTCGACAACAAATGTTGTGCGGTAGCCAATAAGTCAGCCTGCATCACAAACAGGTAAAGCAGGGAGAACAAGGTGAAAAGAGAACCGCATACCCATGAAATCATGCGTGCGGTTCTTTTCTTATATGTCGGTTTGTACATCCGGAATCCAGTTTCAGTTTATTTGTTTTTACTCTTATTTATTTTCCGTCTTTTCATCTTCTTGCGCCTTACGGAGTACCATGGCAGAACGTGCCGGAAGATAGAGTTTGAGCCATCCCTTTCCATCACGGGCCAGAAGCGGGTCGAAGTTGGTCAAGTGGCGGAGGCTGTCATCATTCAATCCGTGTCCGCCGAATGCCGGGGCGTCAGTGTTCAGAATCACGTCGTAGGCTCCTTGAGGCACCATGAAGCCGTAATCCGTATACGAACGGGCATAGCTGAAGTTAAAGACAAATATGAGGTTATTACGGCTATAGGCCAATACTTGGTCGCCATCGTTATGCCAGATTTCCGTCACGGGAGATTTTTGGATATTTTTCTCCTTGCCGATAATATCCAACATCGCCTTGTCGAAGTCACCTAAATAATGATAGCACAACTCTTTATTATCTACAAGATTCCACTGTCTCCGGGCATACTTGTGACTCCATCCGTTACCCTCACGTGGAAAATCAATCCATTCCGGATGACCGAACTCATTACCCATGAAATTCAGATAACCGCCGTTGATGGTGGAAGCCGTAAGCAGACGAATCATTTTATGCAAGGCTATGCCGCGTTCTACGGCGTAGTTCTCATGCCGTCATGATGTACATCAGAACATACTTTTTCTTTTCCACCGCATAGAAGAACCACATCAGCAGCATGGGCAGGAATGCGTTTTCGTGGAAGTCATAGAAGC
>ENA-OPBE01001431-OPBE01001431.1-human-gut-metagenome-genome-assembly--contig:-NODE-1431-length-20654-cov-3.847954_pt1 | contig 20654 bp, 16 predicted proteins | sample MGYA00241066_ERZ501448 | MGnify/ENA primary metagenome ERZ501448 (study PRJEB25962, sample SAMEA2042585) | human gut metagenome | biome: human gut; feature: human-associated habitat; material: faeces...
GAGTCATACCGGAGCAACCGATAGTCTCAACCAAAGCTTCCTGGATAACGCCTTCTTTAACGTTCAGTGTCAGTTTGCAAGCACCCTGTTGAGGAAATTCAGGCCGTTATTGATGGCACTATCTCCCACCAACAAGCCGTAAAGCTCAGAGAATGTTTGCAGCACCTGGATGAGCTGGAAGTCCACAAAACCAATGTAGAAAAGGAAATTCTTTGTCTGGTTCAGCAGTACCCCTATCAGTTGGAACTGCTTCAGACTGTCCTCGGCTTTTCCGGAAACATTATGACCGCCATCGCACTGATCTCGGAAATCGGTGCCGATATGTCGGTGTTTCCTTCCGCAAAGCATCTGGTTTCATGGGCGGGCTGCTGCCCTCGCAACGACCAAAGCTCCAAAAAGGTCAAGTCCACTCGCATTTCCCGTGCCGGTGTGTACTTGAAGCCCCTGTTGGTACAGGTCGCTATCCAACCATTTACCGCCAATGCGGATAAGCTTTCCGCCGCAGGTGCACTGGAAATACGGTGTCAGATATGTGATGGGAGATTTCTCTCCATGTGGGCGGCGCTTTTCATTTTTCTCGGCTGTCCTCTGTCGCCCTGCCCGAAAAACCTCCATGTCCACAATGGCCGGATAGTCATCCTGGCCAGTGTAGCGTGGATTTTCTAAGAGACGCTTCACTTTATGCTTATTCCAAAGAGGAACTTCCTGACTGTATGGGATATTTCCTTGATTCAATGCATCGGAAATGCCCTGGTAGGAAGCCCCGGCATTATAGAGGGTAAAGATTCGCTTCACCGTCTGTTGTTCTTCCGGTACGATTTCCAATATACCGTTTCGAATCCTGTACCCATATAAAATTTTTCGGTTGATCATCTTGCCGCCACCTCCCATTGTTCTGTCAGCTCCAAGCCTCCGTAAAGCCGGAAGCGGATACGGTTTTGAGACTCTGCAATGATCTTCTCCACCAGACGTTCGAACAGCTCTTCATCGAAGCCGTCCAACCGTTCCGGTCCGTTGAGAAGCGTCTGCTCCACCTTGCGGAGCGCGTCCATCGTTTCGTCTATCGCTTCGTTCTCTGTCAGCCTGCGCCGTTCTCCGCGAAGCTGCGCCAGTCTGGCGCTGATGGCATTCATGCGGGCGGCGCAGATATCCGCGTCCAGCAAGCCATTGGCCCGCAGGGTGCTGATCTTATGGCTTTCTTCTGTCGCTTCCGCGATGGCCCGGTTGATGGCCAGCACCTGCGGATGATTCTGCCGCAAGATCGTGCCCAGTGTGTTCAGCTGCCGGAGGGCCGGGGCCAGAATGATGTCCGCGTTGCTTTTGAGCCTGTGGTACATCCGCAGGAAGGCGGCATGGATCTCCGTTTCCGGGATGCGTCCTACAGGGCAGTCCGCGGCGTGGCGGTCGTGGGTTCGGCAGACCCAGGTCACATATCCGTTCTGGCTGCTTCGGCGCTGAAACACCGTCCCGCAGTTCCCGCAAACGATTTTTAAGGCAAGAGGGCTTTTTTCTCTGCGCTTTTTCTCTTTCTGCGCTTTCTTTTGCAGCAGTGCCTGCACCCGCTCAAAGGTGTCCCGGTCGATGATAGCTGGATGGGAGTTCTCCGTGTAGTATTGCAGGCGTTCCCCGTGATTTCGTTTCTGCACGAAGGGGAAACCGCAGCTGTAGGATTTCTGGCTCAGAGCGTCTCCGATATACTTTTCATTGGTCAGCAGGTATCGAACCCCCGTTTCTCTCCAGCATTCCGCGCCGGACTGGGAGGGGATGCCTTTCGCCGTCAGCTGCTCCGCGATCCATCCGGAGCTGCGCCCCTTGAGGTATGCGTCGAAGATCCAGCGCACCGTGGCGGCTTCCTCTGGGACGATCTCAAGATCTTTCTTATTTACGATTCGGTATCCGTAAGGGGCGGTGCAGGTGATAAATTCCCCACGCTCCATCCGCCGCTGATAGCTCATCTTCTGATTGGCGGAGATGGAGATGGATTCTTGCTGGGCAAGAGAACCGGAAACGCTCACCATCAGTTCGGTGGTGAGCGTTTTCGTGTCGATATTTTCTTTTTCAAACCGGACGCTGACGCCCATGGTGGATAACTCCCGCAGGGCGGACAGGCAGTCTCTGGTATTCCGGGCGAAGCGGGATACGGACTTCACCAGAATTCGGTCGATCTTGCCCTTTCGACAGTCTGCCATCATCCGGTTGAAGTCCTCCCGCCTATCCATCCGGGTGCCGGTGAGCCCTTCGTCGGCATACACGTCTACCAACTCCCAGCCGTCATGCTGGGCGATCTCCTCCGTGTAGCTGCGGATCTGGGCGGCGTAGGAATGCAGCTGATCCTTGGAGTCCGAACTGACCCGGCAGTAGGCTGCCACCCGCAGATGTTCCGCTTCCCGCGTCTGCGGCGCGATGATTTTTACCTGTGCCATGTTTTTCACTTCCCTGTATCTTTTTTGTCAACACACAAGCTACCACACGATCCGCAGAATATCCAGCACTATTCCCAAACAGTCTGCGGGGAATATTTCTCTCTGGCCAGTCTCTTGGCGTAAGACAGTTCTTCCGCGCTCAGCAGGCCGATTTCCGCCAGATGCTCCAGCATCCTGACTGCCAGCCGATACTGCAATTCTTTCTTTGCGTCGATCATCTTCCCACCTCAAAATAGCTCTCCGGCTTTTTCTCCCGCAGAAACCTTGTCACTTCCCGCAGGCTGCCGGTCCTCCGCATTTCCGGCAATGCCTCACTCACAGCCTGGGCGTATCTGCGGCCACGGCAGGCCCGTTCATCCAGAATGGCGATGACGCAGGTATCGCTCTCCGTGCGGATGGCCCGTCCAAATCCCTGGCGCAGCTTGATCTGCATCTCTGGTACAGCTACCTCACGGATGAATGCGTGAAGGGAAGGATACTTTTCCAATTCCCGCTCCTTCCGGGCGTCCGGATAGGCGAAAGGCAGGCGTGGGATGATCAGCAGAGATACACAGTCGCCGGGGAAATCAAAGCCCTCCCATGCCGCGCCGGTGGCCAGCAACACCGCTCCCGGCGTGTGCCGGAACTGTTCGATGATGTGGGGTGCGTTGCGGCCCAGCGTCAGCAGTGGGAATGGGAGAGATTCCTCCCACAGCCGCTCCTTCACAGCCGACATGGCTGCGTAGGATGTAAAGAGCACCAGCGCGTGACCGGTGGCTGCTTTGATGAGTCCGACGAGCTCGGCAGTCAGCTCATTAAAGTACACATCCGTATCCTCCACTCTCTGGCGGGGCGGGATTTGCGGAAGGTAGAGCAGGCAGTTGTTCCGGTAGTCAAAGGGGGATGGAGAAACGGATTCCATGACACGGTGTCCCTTCTCTAATCCTGCCTGCGTTTTGAAACGGCGGAAATCGCTGCCCACCGCCATGGTGCCGGAGGTCAGAACAAACGCCTGATCCGGCTGCCACAGGATCTTTTTTATTCGCTGCGTGATATCGCCGGCTGCGGCGCACAGCATGGCGCCGCCTGTGCTGACATCTTCGGCAGTGTAAAAAATCATATCTGTCTGGGAACTGGTGAACAGCTTGACCGCGTCCAGCACCGTATTCAGCTGGCGGCTTCCCAGCGGGGAGAGCAGGCTGCCGATCTGCCGCTGGATGATGGGCAGCGTGCAGGATGGCGCGGTCAGCAATCGCAAACAGGCTTCCACCGGCTCCGCTTCCTCTCTGGGCTGTGCCAGCTTGCGCCGCAAAGGACCTGTGCTGTCCTCCAGCATTTCTGCCGCCAGTAAGTACCGTTCCTCTTTTAGCTGAAGGATAAGGTTTCGTATCTCTTCGGCCGCCAACGTCACACCCAGCATCTGTTGTGCGGTTTCCGGGAGCTTATGGGCTTCATCCACGATGATGATGCTGTGCTCCGGGAAGATGGGGCGTTTTCCCTCGCTGCGGTGGATGGCGTCTGCCACCAGCAAATTATGATTGCAGATTTGAAACAAAAATTGATCTTTGTCGCAGGTCTTGAGGAACCGCTGATATCGGCAGTCCCTCTGCTTGCAGTCGCAGACCTGCGGTACGCAGACACGCTCCCGGTCATAGCCGCTGAGATGAGAAACTCTGTCCATGTCCAGCGTTTCCCGAAGAGTCCGGAGCGCCGTCAGCGCTTCCGGATTTTTCTTTGCAGGATATACCTGACGCAGCCGCCTGTCCAGCCGCTCGTCGCAGACATAATGGCTTTTGCCTTTGCGGATGACCGCTTTCAGTGGCTTGGTAAGAATCCCATCCGCCATTAGGACGCAGGACAGCAGCGGCAGATACTCCGTCAGCACCGCGTTTTGCAGCGCGATACTGGAAGTGGAAATGATGATAGGGCGGGCGATCTGCCCTGTCGGGAAAGCCGACGCTGCCGTGGCAGCCGCCAGATAAGCGTAGGTCTTGCCGATGCCCGTCCCGGCATCGCACAGAGCGATCCTCCCGTCCTGCATGGCGTCCAGCATCCGGTGACTCAATTGGATCTGCTCCGGGCGCTGCGCCATACCGTGGGCGGGAAGAAGGTCCTGAAAAATATGGTCGATCAGTTTATGGGCTTTCAGCCTGTTGTCATTGGTATTCATCCGATAATTACCTCTTTTCCTGTCATGCTTTGTTTTCGTTTCCACCGTATTTGCAGCGCGCACCCCGGTGGGAAAGGGGAACAATACGGACAAGGTCCGGCAAGACCTTCACGGGCGTATTTCCGGGTTCTCTACTGCTTTCAATCCCGGAGCAGCCCAGCCTCTTCATGCTGGCCAGTGCATTGTGTCTCATTATCTGCCCGGACAGCGTCTCTGCGGGCGGCGCTGCCAACGCCGCCCCTGCGCAGGTAAAATCGCTCGCCGCAGGAAGCTGCAAGGCTTCCCACGGGTCGTGGCGCACACTGCGCGGATCGCTCTTCTGTCCGGGTGGTTATCCGTATTGCTGGTATGCAATTTTCAAGGAACAGCGAGGGGCGATTCGGAGCCCCTCACTGTCCTCCCGAAAATTGCGTTCGGTGAATACCCTTATTTCGAGGAATTTTCAAAAAACTTTTTGAGATCCCGCAGGATGCGGTCTCTCCGCTTGATGACCGCCCGCTGGCTGACGCCCATTCTTTGGGCGCATTCCCGTGTAGACGCGCCGTCGAAGAACAGGGCGTTGATGAGTTCCCGGTCGGTATCCTTTAGTGACAGTAGCGCCAGCAAAAGGATCTGCTTCTGTTCTGCCAGATTCCGAAGATCCTCACGCTCCAGTGCCTCCGTTTCGGCGCTGGGGGCCGTTTCTGCTCCGACATAGTCCGGCAAAAGCGCATCTTCCTCCATCTGCTCCAGAGAGAGCAGTTTTCCGGAGGACTGTTCCTCTGTGATGTATCGCTCCCTGCGGTCTGCCTGCGCATAGGCGAGGTAGACATCCTCCGGCACCTCTACGTCCATACCGTCTACAGTGATGATATTGGCGATGACTTCGCCACCTTCGTTTCGAACGCGCCGATAGTTGCGTTCTTCCTGCCATTTTTTCATGATTCATGACTCCAATCTCAGATTTTTTGAAATGTCTGAGATGGGGTCACGGATATTTAGCGATATAGGGCTGCCAGCGTCTGCGCATTGTGTGCCTTTCCGCTTTTCAGCCGAAGAAAGGCGCAAAAAAAGAGCCTTACGCATAGCTGAAAAGCTACTTGTAAGACTCCTAACTCAATGTTCCCATATTCGACGATGGGTGGCTGGTGCGCTTGACGAAGTCATATCAATTGGATTTTTAATTTATGCCTGAACATATCCCATAAAGGGGATGGGCGTGTGGATCAGGGGGTGAGCATCCGGTGTCAGCACCGTGATGCCGATCTGTTCGCCGCACTTGGGGCATTTGGCGATCAGGTCAGGGTGTTCCGCTCTGTGCAGCGCAAACAGCCTGTACTGAGACTGCTCCGCACCGCTGGGGATATCCGCGATACGGCCCTTGCCGCACAGCGGACAGCGCAGGGAATTGGTTTTTGACATAGCGCCTCGCTTTCTCTGTTCTCTTTTTTGAGAACAGCACATGAAAATTTTTTACAGCAGGTTATGGTTCTCCAACCGAATGCGCATGGCCTGCTTGGATACCTGAAAGATACCTGCCATATCCGTCACCAGCTGTTGATTCGTCCGTCCGGAGCGCAGCTGATAGAAACAGCGCTTGACCTGCGGCAGCGGCAGCAGAAGGATAGAGCCCAGCAGGTTCGCCTGCACTTCCAATGTGTTGTCGCTCTCATCGCCGGAACGGAGCGCCGCATTTTCGCCGGTCCCGCTGAACTGTTTCTTATGGAGTAGCCAGTGCCCCAGCTCATGGGCACAGGTAAATCGCAGCCGCCCGGTAGATGCTTCCTCTTCGCAGAGAGAACAATCGATGAGGATGGTGCCGCCCTTGACGGGAAGAAGGTCATAGCGGTGGTTTTCCCAGTCATAGATCGCTGTGAGACCGTCGTCAAAGATGGTCTCGCCTAAAACCCGCCCATTATTCCGCAGATATTGATACTCCAGCACCAGCCCCTGCGCCTCGATGATGTCCTCAATGGGAATGGCTGTGGGAGGGCCGTAATAGAGCTTGGGGTCATAGGCGGTGATCACATCGCGGGCGATCCGCTCCAACGCCTGTTCGCGGTAATATGCTTTTTTCATGCGTCTATTTCACCGCCCTCTTTGGATTTCTTTGCGCGCTGGGTAATCCGGTCGATAAATTCCTGCCACTCCTGGTCTGTGGCGTCTGCCTCCTTCGCCGTGCGGAGCGCGGCCCGGACGATCTCCCGATCCATGATGTAGTCCGGCAGGTCTGCGGATACCCGGTTATTCTGGGACTTGGCGGCAAGATCCAGCATCTGCTCGGTTTCCACCTTGCTCAGATGCAGTTCCTGCTCCAACCGTTCCAAATATGCGCGCGTCGGTGCCGGTCTGCGGTCGTTTTCAATGTTGCTCAGATAGACTGGCGACAAGTCCAGCTTTGCCGCCAGCGTGCGCAGGGACAATCCGATAGATTGCCGTTTCTCTCGAACGAAGCTGCCGAATGTCTGTTCCAAGTAACTCACCTCCTATCCGTGTTCTCTTCTCTGGAAACACTGTAGCCTCAGTATAGCAAACATTCGTTCGATTGGCAAGATGTGAAAAAGATGGTGTTCCCCGCAAGGAACACCATCCAGAAGTTATTTCAGCCACGCTGCCATATCCTGCATTTCCTCCAGCACTGCTGCTGGGCTGACGATGCGAATCTTACCGCTAAAGGTAAAGACCCAACTGAAGAACGGAGGGCTTGGCGCGACCTCGACTGTGGCACGGAAATGCTGTTCATCTACAGTTTCCGTCTGCACATTTTCACCGAAGCGGTCGATGACGCTGCGCATGATCTCATTATCGCACAGCAGTTCCACCGTGCAAAGGGCATCCGGATACATTCCAAAGACCTTTTGCACATACTCAGCAGGATCAAAGTCTGGCGCAAGAATAGCCGTCTGATTCAACAACTCCACGGCGGTCATCCGGTCTACCCGGAACTGCGCCAGCTTTCCGTGTTTATTTGACCAGCCAACAGCGTAGTAATAATCCTTGTTCCAGATCAGGACATACGGGCTGAACTGATAGCGGTAGCCGTCGTGCTTGAGCACCTTTTCCTTCTTCGGTGTGTACTCAAAATACTGAAACGTGATCTGGCACTTCTCCTGAATAGCGCTATGGATCTTATCTACGCTGTAATAGATGCACTCATTCTCCGGTTTGACCGTCCCATCCATATAGATATGCCGGTCCAGCTGATACGCGTATGACTCGCTGGTGAGCTTTCCCAGCTTCTCAATGAGCTGCTCGCTCTTTTTTGCCGTGATGAAGCGCGAGGATTCCACCGCGTCCACCAACAGCTTTAGTTCCGGCAGTTCGAATAGCCTTGCTCCGACAAAATATCGATTCTGGGTACTTTTGACACAGACGATGTCCATACCGCTGCTTTGCAAGACCTCAATGGCGGAATACACGCTCTTGCGTCCTGCCTGGATGCCATGCTCCTGCCAGAATGCAAGGATATCTGACACGGAGGCAGGATGTTTATCATCTGTACGTTTATATAAATACCGCTGTAAGAGCAACAGTCCGTATTGGGATCCGTTTTTCATGCTGAGACCTCCGGTCCAAATTCATATCTTCTCTTATAGTTTAATGAGCGGATCTTATTCCGTCAACTGTTTCTGACTCCGTGATGGTCAGGCGCATCGCATTTTGTCTGCACTATTGCTTTATAATAGAATACCAACGGCCTGCACAAGACCTATTCTCTTGCTCTCTCAACGCTGCTGCCGAAGCTGACTGCTCCCTGTGACTATGGCTCAATCACCTATGACAAGAAGGTTGTTACCGATCTGGGCACTGGCTCCTTTATTACCCTTGTAAACGGCAAGACCGGTGAACTGACGCTGGAAGCAAACAGAAGCGGCACAGACGAAGGACGACTCGGCACGATCACTGTTACAATCTCCACGAGCAACTATCAGGATATCACTCTGACCATCAACGTCAGCGCGGAAAACAAGATCACTCCGCAGGCGGACGGCGCAGTGACGGCAACGGACATCACCCATGGTCAGACACTGAATGACAGCAAGATCGCGGGCAAGGTGAAGGACGGCGACAAGATGGTTAACGGTACGTTCGCATGGGTGGACGGCACAGGCGCTGTATCCTACCGCATTGACACTGCTAACAGCACAGGCGAGGCGACCATCGATCCCAACACCGGCGTTCTGACTCCAGTCAAGGTCGGCTCCGTGAGCGTCATCGCAACCAAGGCGGGCGACAACGACTACAACGACGTCACTAGTGCTCCCTTCGTGCTCATGATCAAACCGGCCACGCCCACCGGCGCGCCGAACTACACCAGAATCACCATAAGCGGTAAGACACTGAAGGACGCGGCGCTGACCATCGAGGGCAGCACGCCGAACCCCAATGACGGCAAGCTGGAATGGGTGGATGACAAGGGCGAGCCCCTGCCCGACGATACCACGGTCAAGGCCAACACGACCTACAAATGGCGCTTCACGCCTGATGATGACAACTACACGACCCTGACCGGCGAGGTTGAGCTGTATCACAAGTCCAGCGGTGGCGGCAGCGGTGTGACGGCTCCCTCCATCACGGTCCCCGTTTCCTCTGAGCAGGAGACCGTGAAGGTGGATGCGATCGTTTTTGGCAGCACCGCAGCCGTGGAGGTCACCGACAAGCAGCTCGATCAGGTCACTTCGGGCGGCGACATCGTCACCGTGGACGTCTCCGGCCTTAAGGACGTGGACAGCGCCAAGGGCACCGGCGAGACGACGTTCAGCCCCAACGCAGATTGCACCAGAGCGCAGATCGTAACCCTCCTCTGGCGTTGCAAGAAGTGACCCAGCTGAACAGCAAAGCCGCTGACATGACCACATAAGCGAACATCGGACAGCGCAGCGGATAGGCTTTTTGCCATGACGCTGCGCTGTCCTGATTTTATATTCCGCATGTTTCCATACTATCGTAAACGGTAAATAACCCGTACCTGCTAAAGCGGGAACAAATATGTCATACTTGTCGCGGGGAGGGTTCTTAATACTCCTCGCGGCATTACATATAGGGAGGTCTGTGCATGGAATACGGCTACGCGAGAATTTCCACAAGAGAACAAAATGAGGAGCGCCAGCTCATCGCCCTGCGGGAGTTTGGGCGGAACGACGGCCAGATCATTCTGGATAAGCAGTCCGGCAAGGATTTTGACCGACGCGGCTACAGGAGGCTGCTGCGAAAATTGAAAGACGGCGACACCCTTGTCATCAAGAGCATCGACCGTCTCGGGCGAAATTATGAAGAGATCCTGGAGCAATGGCGCGTTATTACCAAAAAGAAAGGAGCGGCCATCGTCGTGCTGGATATGCCGCTGCTCGACACGCGCCGGAGCCGCGACCTGACCGGTACGCTGATCGCGGATATCGTGCTCCAGCTTCTGAGCTATGTGGCGCAGACGGAGCGTGAATTCATCCATCAGCGGCAGGCGGAGGGCATCGCTGCGGCAAAGGCGCGGGGCGTAAAGTTCGGACGTCCCTATAAGGAACTGCCCGCTGGATTTCAGGAGGTCAAGGCGCGTTGGGAGCGCGGTGAGCTGTCGGCGCGGGCAGCGGGCAAAGAACTGCACATTGCACACAGCACATTTTTGTACTGGGTGCGCGGCAATATATGTTAAAAAGTCGTTAAACGCGAGAATTGTCGGATATAAAAGTAGACCTTTTTGGGCACCTTGCTATTGATATTTTGGACAAAACGTGATACTATAAGGTCCTAAAAGAATCGTTTATTGGGTAATGGTCAACAAAGCCTACATTATTGACCACTGTCCGGCTATAAGGGAGATTGCCGGTTTGAGCGCCGAAAGGACGGGCTGGCGGATCGGAAGCAAGGGGTGAGCATGGATGCGAACATCGTTCTACGACTTTTGCGTAAAGCAGGGCCATAGGGCTCTGCTGGCGCAGTGGGACGAGGTTCGCAACGCGCCGCTTACGACTGGAAACGTTTCCTTCGGAAGTCATCAAAAGGTATGGTGGCAGTGCTCCAAGGGTCACAGTTGGCAGGCCAAGGTATACTCCCGCTCGGAGGGCAGCGGCTGCCCGTACTGCACCGGACGCAAGGAAACGCCTGAGAACTCGCTGGCGATACAGGTTCCTGCCCTTGAGGCTGAGTGGGATGCGGAGAAAAACACTCCGCTGAAGTTCGCCGACCTGACCATCGGCAGCCACAAAAAGGTCTGGTGGCGGTGCCCTGCGGGACATTCCTACGATTCGGTCGTCAAGAGCCGTGTGCTGGGCACCGGCTGTTCCGTCTGCGCGGGGCGTGTTGTTCTGCCGGACGAAAACTCCCTCGCGGCAAGGTATCCCGCACTTGTTGCCGAATGGGATACCGAGAAGAACGCTCCTCTATTGCCGACGCTGGTCGCCCCGGGAACGGTGAGAAAGGCCTGGTGGCGCTGTCCCAAGGGGCACAGCTACCGTGCCGCCATCTCATCCCGCGCGGGTGGTGGAACAGGCTGCCCATTCTGCGCAGGGCAAAAGGTCATACAGGGCGAAAATGACTTCGCTTCGCAATACCCGCAGCTTGCCGCCCAATGGGACCGACAGAAAAACGGCGCTCTGATACCGGAGGCAGTGACTTCCGGCTCCAACCGCCGCGTGTGGTGGCGCTGCGAAAAGGGACATTCCTATCCGGCTGTTATAGCTCACCGCGTGCGGAGTGGAAGCGATTGTCCGTATTGCTCCAACCACAAGATTCTGCCCGGCTTCAACGACCTCGCGACGATAGATCCGGTCGTTGCCTCGCAATGGCACCCGACGCGCAACGGCAGCCTTACACCGCAGCAGGTGACGCCCGGCAGCCGCCGCAAGGTCTGGTGGCTCTGCGATAAGGGTCATGCGTGGCGTTCGGTCATCAGCAGCCGCACGGGAAAGAAATGGTGCGGCTGTCCGATCTGCGCGGGCAGACCATTGAGCCAATGCACAGCGATTCTAAGTGAATCTCCGGCAGAGCCGGTGAAATAAGTGCCCACCTGCAGGGAGCTGCAGAATATATAAATCTCTCATAGGAGGATCAAAATGAAACGCAAAGCATTATCTCTCATTCTTGCGTTTGCCATGGCAGTCAGTCTGTTCACGGTAGGCGCAAGCGCGGCGGAGCCTACCTACGGCGACACCGCGGGCCACTGGGCCGAGGCCTCCATCGAACGCTGGAGCGGCTACGGCATTATCCAGGGCAGCAACGGCAAGTTTGACCCGGACGGTCAGCTTACCTGTGCACAGCTCGCCACCATTCTGGCAAGACTCCTGAAGCTGCCCGCCGCAAAGGACGCAGGCTTCATCGATAACCCGGCGGACGCCTGGTATTATGACGCCATCAACCGCTGTGCCGCCGCTGGCATTCTGAAAGGAAACGGCGATGGCACCGTGACGCCGAATGCGTCCATTACCCGTGAGCGCGCCATGGTCATGTTGGGCCGCGCTCTGGGTATCGAGCCCATCGAAAACCCCAATCTGACGCAGTTCACGGACGGTGCGCAGGTGGCGTCCTATGCCCGGGGCATGCTGGCTGCTCTGATCAGAGCTGGTATTGTGGGCGGCGTGACTGCCGACCAGCTGGCTCCTCAGAACAACATCACCCGCGCAGCCACCGTCACGATTCTTGACCGCGCCATCGGCACCTATGCGGACAAGGCTGGCGAGACGGTCAATGCCAATGGCAAGGGTATCGTCCTCGCTGTGGCAGACGATGTGACCATCACCGGCGAGGTGAACAAGCTGCTCGTGCCTGCCAATGACATCGAAGTGACCGTTAAGGGCAGCAAGAACATCGATTACATCGTAATCAGCGGCGACAACTCCAAGGTCATTCTGGACAACGCCTCCGCGGACAATGTGACGCTGGACGGTGAAAAGAGCGCAGTTGAGACCAAGAACGGCGCCAAGATCGACAATGTGATCGTAACCGAGAATGCTCCCGGCGCCACGGTCGATGTTGGCAGCGGCACCACCGTCGGCAATGTGGAGAACCATGCTGAGGATGCCACCGTCACCGGCAGCGGCACCGTGAAGAAAGTGGAGTCCGACAAGGACATCACCGTTAGGACCAAGGAAACCGACGTCAAGAACATCGGCGATGAGAAGATCACTGTCACCGACAAGAGCGGCAAGGATACCACGGTCGGTACCACCGGCTCCGGCTCCTCCACTACCGTGAATAAGGGTACCACCAGTTCCGGCGGTGGCAGCTATACGCCTCCGGCGCAGCACACCCACACCTGGGATGCAGGCGTCGTGACGAAGGAAGCGACCTGTACAGAGGCTGGAGTCAAGACCTTCACCTGCTCCTGCGGCGCGACTTACACTGAAGACATCCCCGCCAAGGGCCATAATTATAATAATGGCGTGTGCAGCAATTGTGGCGATAAGCAGCCGGAAGTCAAGGCAACCGAAAAGGCTTGGGATGCTTTGGATGCAAAGCTAGCAGGAATCAAGGGAAATGACGGCGCAGTGCTGGTTACCGCGAAACGGGAGGGTACTGCATACACGCTGAAACTGAATGTGGATGCAATTCAGTCCGGCGCGGCAGCTTTTGGTGATGATTTCCTCACCGGTCTTGCTACCAACCTGAAGAACGCTTTGGATGAAAACTTTGGCCGCTATGTGCTGACTGCGGATGGTCAGGATGTTTACAACAAGGGTACTTTCCAGAACACCGCACTGAAGAACGCCCTGTTCTCTGTGGCTGACGGTTTCTTTTATACGCTCAATCACATGACAGAAGAAAACGGTGTTTATACCTATAAGACTGTCAACGCCAAAGTGACCGGCGACAATACCTATGCATTCACGATTGCTGTTCAGCTCGAGGGCGAGGATGTTGCTAAGGTGAAGAGTCTTGCCGGAACGCTGGCTGACCACCTGCAGATGGAGATGCTGGATAGCGACGCCATCAACAGCCGTTATGGTATTACCGTTAATGAGAGCAAGGCCATTGTGGTCACGATGGAAATGCCGGGCAAACTGATGCAGGCAGGCGTGGATAAGATTGGAAGCGGTGAAGACGCTCAGAAAGCATTTGATGGCGACGGTGTCACCGTTAGCGCCTTGCTGGGTATCATGAATAGCATCGATTCCTTGGACGGCGTGTTGGGTAGTAATGCCAGTGATGTGAATTCCGTATTGAATACGGTTAACAGCAACGCTAATGTTGTAAACAAGGTTCTGAGCAAGATGACCGCTAAGGTTACTGCCCAGAATGGAACTACGGCTAACTTTGACATGACCTTTACTCCCAGCAATACGGGCAATGCATGGAAAGACTTCATGGCTGGTGTGATCGCTATGACCGGCAGTGATGAAGGCAGTGTTGGTGCGATGAAACCCAACCAGTTTAAGGTTGCTCAAGAAGGCACTTATAAAGATTACTACTATGCTGTTCCTGTGACTGTGACAATTGATTTGGATAGTTCTATGGGCTTCCAGGCAACGGAAACGGTTGTTGTGGTTATGCACATTGACTTTACCAAGTATTCCAAGACCGGCACTGCCAGCGTATCTGCTGCTGAGCCCACTGAGACTCCTGCTGCAGCGGAGACTTCTGCCGAATAAGGATTAGTTTGGGAAATTGAAAAACTCTGATTGATTGTCCCACGCATGGGGCAGGGACAAGCGCCCTGCCCCATGCGGTTTTCCCGTTTCTCCCAGCACTGGTGTAGCTGCAGCAATGCTGAGAGAAGTAAAAAAACGACATATAGCCTGAGGACTAAAGAAGATGTGAAGGGGGGTGATGCAAATTGAGGGGTACACGACTGGCTGAATTATCCATGTCATGGACGAAAGATTATTCCCTGAGTGCTCTTCTCTTGCTTGGAACGATCTTTAACATATTTTGGCTGTACAGGATGCGGCGGCAACTCCAAATGAAATGGTACGCCGTGATAGCATTCTCGGTGCTGCATACGGTATGTGGTGTTTTGAGTGTAAAAGCATTTGCATTTCTGGAAACCGGAGATGCTGGCAACATGAGCTTATTCGGCGGAGTGTTCTTTATGCCAGTGCTTTATTTCATCAGCGCAAAGGTTTCAAAACGCAATATCAAAGCCGTTTTTGATATTTTTACGATTTGCATGATCTTCACAGTGATGTGTGCTCGAATCAACTGCATCGTCTCTGGCTGCTGCGCTGGCTTAGTTATACCAGGAACGCATTATCACTTTCCCACAAGGGAACTTGAGATTCTCTATTACATTGTGATGCTGATTCTGCTCATCCCAAGAGTGAAAAAGAGCAAGAATCCCGGCAGCATTTACCCGTTATATATGGCATCCTACGGAGCGTTCCGCTTCATTGATGAATTCTTCCGAACGTCCTCTACGGGGATGCTATTCCACCTTTCTCATGTCTGGGCAGCCATCGCATTTGCGGCGGGACTCAGCATTTACATAGAAATAAACGCCAGAAATCATCAAAGAAAGAAGGTAATAAAGAAATGAAAAGCACATTGAAGCGATTCCTTTCGCTTGTGCTCTGCATGTTCATGGCCATGGTACTGCTTCCAAATGTGACCATGACAGCGTTTGCAGCAACCAGTGGTACAGTGACAGGCTTAGCTGACGAGAACATCGGCCTGAGCTTTACAGGCGACGCAGATAATGCTTGGTCGGCCAATGGTACGAGCATTACCGGCGCAGCTACCAGCACGGGTGGAGCATGCGGCAATACATCCTATGATTCCACACTGACAATTACAAATAAGAAGTCGACAACAGCAACCCTTTCCTTTGACTACTCTATTGAGCAGAACAGCGGCACCATTCAGGTGGATGGTGCAGCGGTTTCTTCGGGTGCCAGTTTTACCAAGGAACTGGCGGCAAACGAGAGCGTTAAAGTATACATCAAGTCTGGCAGCACCAGTGCTGCTACGAAGATCACCCTTACCAACGTGGTTCTGGTAAGCGATGTCAATGCAACTGCGACATTCGTGCCTGCTGAAAACGGTACTTATACAGTAGACGAAAAACTCATTACCGAGGAATATAGCAACACGCAAAGCTCCATGACCGCCTATCAGGTGGCGGCGACTCCGGCGGATGGTTATCAGTTCTTGGGCTGGTATAACCTGACCACAGGCAAATGCATCGCGACTGCGGCAACCACCGCCCTGAATATCGAAAGTGACTGCACCGTTACGGCGAAGTTTGTGAGCAAGTCTCTGGCGCTTTTTGAGACTGGCGGTCAGCGGTTTGCAGACCTGAATGAAGCGGTTGCCTATGCACAGACAAACGGTCAGTCCAAGATTACCTTGGCGACCGATGGTTCTATCGGCGGCAGCTATACCATTCCGATTGGAATTACACTGTTGATTCCGTTTGATGAGGCGGGAACGCTGTATACGGATGCTCCTGCGGCAATTCGCACAGCCCCAGCTTCGAAGCCGTTCCGAACGCTGACGATGAGCGATGGCGCTTCTATTACCGTCAATGGCGCGATCAGCTTGGGCGGCAGATATTATGCCGCTGGCGGTGGTGAGCAGGGACGTCCCGTTGGTGATTATGGATACATCAAAATGGCGGATAACAGCTCCATTACAGTCAAGAACGGTGGTAAACTCTATGCATGGGGCTTTATCTCCGGCAGCGGCTCTGTTTTGGCGGAATCTGGCGCTACGGTGTACGAATTCTATCAGATTGCAGACTTCCGCGGCGGCAGCGCATCTTCCAGCATGGGCCATGGGGTGTTCCCATTTTCGCAGTACTTCGTACAAAACATCGAAGTTCCCTTGACGTTGAATGCCGGCGCCAATGAACAGGTTTATAGCGGCGTTTATGCAATGAAGAGCACATATACTACTGCTATTAATTTCATTGGCGACACCGGTATGTTCAAAGTGGAATCCGGTAGCTTTACTAAGGATTACGATGAAAAGACGGATCGTCTTGTATTCACAGTAAACGGCGAAGCGGCATTGAACACGTTGTCGCTGACGCTTGCAGGCATGGATGTCAACTCTGCAAGCTACGTATTGCCTATCACCAACAACATTACCATCAATATCCAGTCCGGAAATGTGACGATCAATCAGACGGCAGCTCTGCTGGCGGGCGTTGAGGTCAACATTGCCGAGGGCGCTGGCCTGACAGTTGCAAACGAAAAGAATATCTATTTCTATGACAGCGATGAGTGGAACTCCGACAACTTTGTCTGGGGTCCCTGCAAGTTTAAGTCCGTGGCCTATGCGCCGGGTAAGGCATACAACCGCTCCGATAACGACTTGGTTGATGCGAAGATGGATGTGAACGGCAGCGTAACGGCTATTGGCGCCATCTACACCACCAATGGCGGCGCTGACATTTGCAGCAGCAACGGAACCGGCAAATATGTGCAGCAGAGCATACTTGGTAAGGAAACCGCAACCTATCAATATAATGCAAATGGCAATAATGCGGTGACCATCCCCATCACCGCCGCGAAGCTACACAACGCAGACGGCACCTACACCGAGACGGCAAATGCCAGCGCGGGTACGACCATTCCCTATCTGGATGGCGTATGGGGCGGTGCTGCGAACATCACTGTTGACTTTGACGCCAACGGCGGCGAAGGAACGATGCCTACCTGGACAGGTAAGCCCAATACGAGTTTTGATCTGCCAAAGAACACCTTTACCCGCGAAGGCTACACCTTCACCGGCTGGAACACTGCGGCAGACGGTACTGGCGCGGCCTATGCCGACAAGGCGCCCGTGAAATTCAGCGAGAATACCGCCCTTTATGCCCAGTGGACTCAGGACCCGGTCATCACCTTTGACGCCAACGGCGGCAAGGGAACCATGGGTACGCAGACCGTGAAGCCCAATGAGGCGACTGCCCTGACCGCCAACACCTTCACCCGCGCGGACTATGATTTCACCGGTTGGAACACGGCGAAGGACGGCACCGGCACGGCCTATGGCGACAAGGCAAACATCACCACCAACGAAAATGTCACCCTCTACGCCCAGTGGACGCTGCACAAGTACCATGTCCGCTGGCTGAACTGGGACGACACAGTCTTGCAGAAGGGCGACTACACCTGCGAGGATACGGCTGGATGGGATGATTCGAACAACGAAACCCCTAGCAGACCCGAGGATGAGAACTATACCTACGTCTTTGCGATGCGCTGGACTCCCTATGATGAGACGAAGGGAATCGACGGCTGGGGCTTCAACCCGCATGAGGACGTTGACTTCAGGGCAGTATTCAACGAATTTAAGAAGCTCACCGTCACTTTTAATGCCAACGGCGGCATCGGCACGATGGATTCGGTAAAAATCGTCAACGGCGGGTCCGGCGAGTATTACACGCTTCCCGAATGTGGCTTTACTCGCGAAGGCTATGACTTCGCCGGTTGGCTCATCACCGGAACTGTTGGCTACGATACTTTCGAGACGTATGAGCTTCATGACGAGAAATGGGACAATGAAATGCTCCTCGCCTTCTCCGACCTGACCCTCAAAGCCAGCTGGAAGGATAACCACTCGCTGACCGAGGTTCGTGGTAGCCGTGAGCCTACCTGCACTGAGGAAGGCTACACCGGCGATACCTATTGCAAGGTTTGTGATAAAGTACAAAAGCCGGGTAAATCCATTCCTGCAAAGGGCCACAGCTGGAATGAGGGCGTGATTACCACCGCCGCTACCTGTGAGAACGCCGGTGCCAAGACCTACACCTGCACAGTTTGCAATGCAACCAAGACCGAAGCAATCGACGCGACTGGACATACTCCGGTTGAAGTTGCGGAACAGCCCGCTACCTGCACCGAGGCTGGCCATAAAGCCGGCACGAAGTGCTCTGTCTGCGGCGCTACGATATCCGGTATGGAAGAGATCCCTGCGACGGGCCATACCGAAGTCGTTGACACGGCTGTTGAGGCAACCTGCACCAAGACTGGCCTGACCGAAGGCAAGCACTGCTCTGTCTGCAACGCGGTCATTAAGGCACAGGAAGTGATTCCCGCCAAGGGACATACCGAGGTCATTGATACGGCAGTTGCACCTACCTGCACCGAGCCCGGCAAGACCGAGGGTAAGCATTGCTCCGTCTGCAATACTGTACTTGTTGCCCAAGAAGTGATCCCCGCCAAGGGCCACACCGAGGTCATTGACGAGGCAATTGAGGCGACCTGTACGACGCCCGGCAAGACCGAGGGCAAGCATTGCTCTGTCTGCAACGAAGTGATCGTTGCACAGACCGAGGTTCCCGCCAAGGGCCACACCGAGGTCGTCGACTTGGCAGTCGAGGCTACCTGCACTGCACCCGGCAAGACCGAAGGCAAGCACTGCTCCGTCTGCGGTGAGGTGATTACCGCGCAGGAAACTGTTCCCGCGAAGGGTCACACGGAAGTGGTTGATCCGGTGGTCGAGGCGACTTGCACGAAGCCAGGCAAGACGGAAGGCAAGCACTGCTCCGTCTGCAACGAAGTTCTCGTTGCACAGAAAGTGGTTTCTGCCAAGGGTCATGATTGGGATAGTGGCAAAATTTTAAAGCAACCTACCTATGGAGAAAACGGTGAAATGCTCTACACCTGCGCTATATGTGATGAGTATAAAACTGAAATTATTCCTAAGCTGGTGAATGGCGGAGGCGGTACTGGTGGCGCTGGCGGTGGCAGTTCTTCTGCTGGTAGCACAACCAAGACTGAAACGACCATCAACCCTGATGAATCTACCACCAAAACCGAAACAAAACCCGACGGCACAGTGGTCGAGACTACCACCGGTAAGGACGGTTCGACCAGCAAGACCACGACCAAGAAGGACGGCAGCTCCGTGACCGAGAGCAAGACCGCCGACGGCACGACCGGCACGGTCAAGACCGACAAGGACGGCAAGACCGAGGCGGAGGCCAAGATCAGCAACAAGGCGGTCGAGGACGCGAAGAAGTCTAGCGAGGCGGTCAAGGTGCCCACCGAGGTCAAGGCGGGCAAGGACAGCAATTCCGCCCCGACCGTCAAGGTCGAGCTGCCGAAGAACGCAGGTGAGACGAAGATCGAGATCCCGGTTTCCAACGTGAACTCCGGCACGGTTGCGGTCATCGTCCACGAGGACGGCACCGAGGAGATCGTCAAGAATTCCAAGCCCACCGAAGACGGCGTTCAATTGACTGTAGACGGCAATACGGTGGTGAAGATTATTGATAACTCCAAGGATTTCATTGACACCCGTAATCATTGGAGTCGAGATGAGGTCAACTTCGTCGCTTCCCGTGATATATTCAATGGCGTCGGGAATAATCTCTTTGGTGTCAGTCAGCCCATGACCCGTGGCATGGTGAATACTGTGCTGGCAAGACTTGCGGGCATTGATACCACACCCAAGAATGGCCAGAAGTGGTACGAGGTTGGTACCGAGTGGGCCAAGAGCAAGGGCATCACAGATGGCACGAACCCCGAGGCGAGCGTGACGCGCGAGCAGCTTGCGACGCTGCTTTATCGCTTCTATGGTTCACCTGCGATTAGCGGTACGCTGCGCTTTGCGGACGCGGGAGCAGTCAGCGCTTACGCGCAGGATGCGCTTCTTTGGGCGACGCAGAACGGCATTATGAACGGCGTCGGCAATAACTGTGTCGCGCCGAGCGCAGATGCCCAACGCGCGCAGGTCGCCGCGATGATGGCGCGGTACCTCAAGAACGCGGACTAAAGCCGAATACGGCACAGCAAGGAGGGGCGGTCCGATGGACCGCCCCTCAGTAAGCGTAAAACGTAACCGCATATAAAAGGCCGCCATCTCAAGTAACCGTCAAAGCTGAGGGCGGCTGGACAGACATGGGACAATAGTAGCGGAACATTGCGAAACTTCCCACCACTATAATGTTCAGGGTGTGAAGTAAATGACGAGCAATGAACTGAAACACGAAGCCAAGAAGCAGGAATGGAACATAGCTATACAGGAATGCCGGGGCAGCGGTCTCTCCGTAAGCGAATGGTGCCGGCAGCAAGGTGTTACAACAACACTCCTGGCAAGTTTCTCAGGCATCCCTCTTTCTTTTGCGGAAGCTCAAATCCTGCCAAGTAAAAAAACCGTTAAAATGCTGCGCAGCGGATTGAAAAAATGAGCCAACAGGACTATTTTATACAAGGTGAGTGTGTAAAATC
>ENA-OPBE01001436-OPBE01001436.1-human-gut-metagenome-genome-assembly--contig:-NODE-1436-length-20631-cov-1.855560_pt1 | contig 20631 bp, 18 predicted proteins | sample MGYA00241066_ERZ501448 | MGnify/ENA primary metagenome ERZ501448 (study PRJEB25962, sample SAMEA2042585) | human gut metagenome | biome: human gut; feature: human-associated habitat; material: faeces...
TGCTCTGTTTTGCCGAATGATGTTTGTGATAGTGAAATCAACAATCGTGTACCGCATGAACTAAAACAGTTCCGCCGTCACGATAAAAGAGCACTACACAAAGTAAACATGAACCGCGTGTATACGCTTAATGGCAAAAAGGTGGCAACGAATCGTCACAAAGCCATTGAACAGACTACTGACAGCTTGGAAGAATTTCGTCAAAATCATCCAGATGATGTATGCAAACTCAAGGTAAAAGAGCATCATCCTGAATATCGAAATCCCAAACGCAACTTCCCCGGCTGTGTGTTCCTCGTTGGCAAGCATACTCATGTAATGCAAGGAACCAGCGGTTCGCACAACGGTAAAGCAGATGGATATTACGATACAAATGGCAACTCGTATCCTTCTGGTAAATGTAAATTTATTGCCAAAAACGAAGGGATTACATTTGTTTAACGCAAATCAATAATTGTAAAATCACGGAAAAATTTCAATAGCTGACTAATTGAAGGGAGTTTTATTTTATGGAAATCAAGAAGAATATCACCGTGCAGGAGCGCGTGGACTTTGTGAATTTTGTTGTGGGCAGCTGTGAGGTGGAGAATCGCCATGTTCCGGCACTGTTTGATTATGCATGGCGTGCTGGCGTTGTAAAGTATTTTGCACCGGAGGCATGGGAGAAAATTGGCAATGACCAGGATGACATTTGTGATTTTGTGTACAGCCGTGATGGCATTGAAGTTGTAGAACACCCGGACATTGCCGAGGTCACCGCTGGCCTGTATGAGGCTTGTCAGGAAGAGATCAAGAACCGCCGCGAGGAGTATATGGTTGTTTACCGCAATGTGGCCCACCCTGACCCGCTGGACCGTGTGGCTGAGGCGTTTGAGGAAATCGCCAGCGGCATCAAGAACTTGAGCGACCCGGATATGCTGGTGGAGATTGCTAAGAAGGCGGGGTTGACGGGAAAGGAACCGGAGCATAAGGAACCTGTGGTTCTGGATGTTGTGAAGAAGGAGTGATTGCGGGTGGCGAAAACAGTAAATTCGATTGCAGCATTACAGAAAGAAATGCAGCGGCGTATCAATATTGCGCTAGAAGGTGAGGCCAAACAGGTTGTTGAGGATACCATGAAAAAGCATGTGCAAAATGATGTGCTTGGTGCTTATGAACCGGTAATGTATGAACGGCGCGGCAGCGGCGGTATTGATGATGAGACTAACATCAAAAGTACCGTGCGTGACCATGTTTTGACTGTTAAGGATGTTGCACCGTTGGAAGGACCGCGTGTGCCTGGGTATACAGCCAGCCGAGCCAGCCAGACTGAATTTGCAAAATTGCTGGAAGGATATGGCAAAGGCATTGCTAACCCATGGGGATCCCGCTATACAAATTGGCGTAAGCCACGGCCGTTTGTTACAAATGCGAAAGAAGAAGTGGCGCGGTCAAATAGCCGAGCAAATGCAAAAATAAAAAAAGCTATAAAGAAACAGTTTCCTGAATGATTTGTTTGGGCAGAGGCTTCGGCCTTTGTCTTGAGCGGTTAGCTATAAATAACTGTTGAAGAGAAAGGCCGAGGGCCATAGGAGGTATAGTATGGCAGAAGATTTAAGTATTAAGGTAAAGGTTGAACCGGATGTAAGCGATCTATCAAACAAGTTAAAGACCGCTGGAAATGGAGTTGCACCTATCCCTGTTAAGATTTCTTTAGCAAACATTGGAGACATTAAGAATAAGATTGCGACACTTAGCACAACTGTTGATGTTGGTGTAAATGTCAAATTAAATAATACTGTAGACCTCAATTCTATTGCATCGAACTTAGATGGCAAGGATATTGAGATTTCGTCAAAATTAAAGCTTGATGCATCAGATATTCAGAAAGAGCTTAACAGGATTGGGAAGACACTTAAACTGAATTTAAAGGTTAATGATGACAGCGGTCTAATTGACAAACTTGAAAAATCCTCGAATGCGGTACGTGAGTCTGCAAACAAAATCCAGCAGGCTATGAATATCAAGTTGAAAGATGGATTTAAGGTTACGGAAAAAACTGTCACATCTTTGAGTTCCGGGCTTGAGAAAATCAGACTGAACATTGGGAAGATTAAGGATACCAGTGAAAAGAACAGGCTGCAGAAAGATTACGACGCCCTAAAATCGAATTTCGATACAATGCTTACCGGACGAGAGATTTCCGTTTTGGATTTTTCCGGTATTCAGAGCGGTCTTACGCGCCTGACGGAGCAGTGTGGAGATGTGCTTTCGGCTGAAAAAACGGTTTCGGATGAAGCTACTACGATGAAGAAGTCGCTGGAGAATGCTCTATCCGGCATCAAAGACAAGTTTAGCCAGACGGATTACAAGGGTCTTGGCGGAGACGAAGCTATTAAAGCCATCAAACAGAAGTTCAATCAGCAGATTACTGCGGCTAATACTGCGATAGGCGAATATAATAACGATCCTACCGCGACAAAATATGAAGCCGCGAACAAAGCACTGCAAGCACTTGTATCTACGCAGAATGAGCTGAACAGCACAATTAACACAACTGTTGGCGAGAGCGATAAACTGCTGAAACGGTTTGAGGCTGTTGATAATACAGCAACAAGCATACAGACACGGTTTGCTGGGGTCGATTTCGGACGGTTCGTAGATGTGACATCCGTCAAAACGGCCAGTGAAGATTATACCAAAAAACTTGAAGCCGTTGATGCTGCGCGGACGGCGTTGAATAAGAATTTCTCATCAGAAAATGTTGATGCGTATGATGCGGCTGTAAAAGCACTCGGCGATAGCCTGAACGACCTTGTACAAAAGCTGACGAAGGCGAGGTCTGCACTATCTGGGTTTGATAATATTGAGCGCCGGTATAATACGGCCATGAAGAAGAATACCACAGCACAAAATGCTGGGTATGCAAGCCTTATGAACCCGGAGTCTTTGACAAATTTGGAGTCTGCTTGGGCAGTAGCGAAGAAGGCACGCGAATCTTTTGAAGCTGATATGTCTACGCTTAATCTTAAAGCGTATGACGATGCGATGTATGAGCTGGATCAGAGCTTGCAGGCATTTTCGAGCAATGTAAATAAAGCCAAAGGGAGTTCTGACAAAGCATTTGATGCGTTGCCTGGCAAGATTACAGCACTCGGTAAGCAGATGCAAACACTGCAAGAAAGCACCCCTGAGACTGATGAAGTCAAGGCTGTTTTGGCGATGTATGAAGCTGTATACAAGCGACTCGTGCAAATAAACGATGTTTCAAAAAATACTGGCGTGCGCAATTATGAAGAATTAAATAGTGCATTTAAAGATTTTGAGTATGTAGGCACGAATGTTAATAGTACGATTAGTAGCTTAGACGATTTGATGAAAGTGCTAAGCGCTAATGCAAGAAGTGCAACACATTCTGTCAGAGAATTTAATGCGGAAGCAAAAAAGACTCGCAACACAAATACATACGAAAAGAGTATGCAGAATACGATGTACACTGCGCAGCGGTACTTCAACAACAATAGCAAGATCTCTACGAATACTGAGGCGTATACTCGGTTTGTTGACTTCTTCAACACTTACGATGAGAAGATCAAGAGTAAGATGTTTACGCAGGAAAACTCCAACCAGATGTCTAAGGATTGGTCTGAACTAAAGAAGTATATTCAAGATGCCGGGTTAGAGACGGACAAGCTGAGCGTCAAGCTCAAGAAGCTGTTTGAGGTCAACATCAAGAGCCAGCTGGCAAATCAGGTGATCAATGCGTTCCAGCAGGGGCTGCGTCAGGTGTATCAGAATGTTGTGGACATTGACAGCGCCATGACCGAGCTGAAGAAGGTTACGGATGAGACGAGCGGAGCATATAGTAAGTTCCTGAGTGAGGCCGGAGATCGAGCGAAGAATCTTGGTGTTAGCATTAGCGATGTTGTAAATGCTACAGCTGATTTTGCCAGACTGGGGTATAACCTAGAAGATGCAACGCAGATTTCAGATTCTGCTGTCATGTTCAAGCAGGTAGGCGACGGTGTACAGAGCATGGATGATGCAACATCTGACATTATCTCTGCAATGAAAGCATTCAACATTGAAGCTGACAAATCCTTAACGATCACAGATCGCTACAATGAAGTGGGTAATAGCTTTAGTATAACTTCTGCAGGGGTGGCGGAGGCATTGAAGCGTTCGGCCTCGTCTTTGCATACTGCTGGAAACGACATTGATCAATCGATCGGTATGATTGTTGCTGCTAACGATGTTGTCCAGGATCCAGACTCCGTAGGCGCTGGGCTGCGTGTGATTGCGCTTAGAATTCGTGGTGCCACGTCCGAGCTTGAATCAATGGGTGAGGAAACTGACACTGTGGTTAAGAGCACAGCCAAATTGCAGGCTGAAATCAAGGCCATATCTGGTGTGAATATTTTGGAAAGTGACAATGCCACATTCAAATCTACATATCAGATCATGGACGAACTATCTGCTAAATGGTCACAGCTGTCTGACATCCAAAAAGCCACCCTCACGGACAAAATTGCTGGCAAAAACCGCGCAAATATTTTCTCTAGTATGATGGAAAACTGGGAAGACGCCAAAAAGGCAATGGAAACTTCTAAAAATAGTGCAGGCAGTGCAACCAAGGAGTTAGACACCTACCTTTCTAGTATCGAGGGCAAGCTGTCCAGATTCCAAGCCACATTCCAGTCCTTCTCGTCTGATGTGCTTGATAGTGGAGTTGTTAAAGGTTTTATAGATATGGGAACGGCCGCGCTTGATTTCGCGGACGGATTAGTTAAAGCGGGAGATGCAATGCCAACGATTCTTACGGCGTTGTCTGCAGTTGCATCTATGACAAATACCAAGGCCGGTGTAAATATGCCCACTTACGCAACGGGAATAGCTGCGTAGGATGCAACCTTGGTGTACAAAATACCCAAATTGCTGGGAAAGGCTAAGAGCCGTGTGACCAAAACAGGGGAGTAATCTCATGTGAAGGTGCCGAAAGGCTAAAACAACAACACGGATGCGATATGCTGAGATAAAAGCTGTAGTCGCGTAAGTTGACATACAAAAGAATAACCGTAGGGCGGCACCTACGGCGAAAAACTACCCGCTGTCATAACGACGGCTGGCTTTAATATTTTATGTCAGCTTGTGCGGCGGCAGTGCTAAGTTGCGCAAACAATGCTTAATCAGCAGCCGGAGACCCGTGCAGCTTACTGCACAGATGGATGGTGTGACCTCTGGGGTTCTGGTTCATCGACTGTATGGGTAGCCCTATTCTACGGCTTAGGCCGGATGGGAGGAAAGACAGTCAGAACATCGTGGGAAAGCCACGAGAAGGTTATAAAGGTTAAGACCGCCCCGATATGGAGCGGCCTTTTGATGTTTGTAAGGGGGATTATTTTATGAAGCATGATTGTAGGGAACTTTTAGAGTACAAGAAACCCACCTACGGTTCTCTTGACGAGTATGAGGAATGTATTAACCGCAAAGCTAGAGTGTTAGCGGATAGCGCAGTTGGTACTGGTATGACACTTAAAGAGTTCTTTTTAGCGATGGATACTCTTGGCGAAGTTGCTGAGAAAGCGAAGGAATTTATGACGGAGCAAGTTGTTTTATGATTATTTTCTACAGTTAGTGCCACCGTTATATAGATTCATTGCTTTTGTATATTCTGATTTTATGCGAACCATTATGCTGTCGTCAGTAGAATTTGGATATTCTTTAACATAGCGCTCTGTAATTATTTTAGTATAGAGTAATGCCAGCTCATGGTTAGCTTGATATTCGTCCATTGGTTTTTTGTCCTTTCTATATGCGATGCATCTTACCATTCATACCCGCAGGAGTTGCAGTGGAATTGGTGCTTGACCTTTTTGGAGAAGATACCAAACAGTCCCACGGACGCCGCTTTGGCCATGCCGGATATCTTCTTGGTATTTGTAGACCCACATGGGTATTTACTTTTCAAACGGAGAGACACCTAATTCTTCAATTTCTTCATCCGTTGGTTCCGGTTCATTAGGACATATACGACTAAAGAAATTATAAGTCCCCCATGGCTGACCTTCTTCTTCGTCTATATATCGAACTATTTCTGTTTCAAGTATTTTTATGTCAGAATTTTGTTCCTGAGCAACTTTTATGAGTGGAAGATTTATTGCTTGCTGTATACAAAGCATCCTGCTTTTTTTGCCAAATGAAAAGAAGTATACAAAACCACAGTCTTGCTGTACAAAATAAGAATTCGTAATGTCTAACTTCCCAAGTTCCGCTTCGTTTGTTTTTATAAACATTCTCGCAACGGGATTGTCATATAAGTATGAGGCAGGGTAGCGATACCAGCGACATTTACTGCGATGCGTATATACGGCAATGCTTGTCAAAAAATGAGCAGCTTGGTCAAAAAACATATTAAAGCAACCTTTCTAAGTCATGCTGGATTTTTGTTAAATCCTTGATACAATCTTCAATGGCGTAATTATTGTCAGTAGGATTTTTATAAAATGCAGCCCACTTTACAAGAAAATCATCAACATCTTTATGCTCAGATACTTTTTTCAAAGTGCTAAGTCTTTCCGAGATGGAGCACAATTTTTGAAAGAAGTTATTGATATACACATTAGCGTCTTGCATCGAGTTGCCAAGGTTTATCTGTGTCAATGCTTCCTTGATATCATCAATCACATCCCGTATTTCCGGCTCCATCCGCATAGTTTCTTTTGTAATAGCAATATTTTTGTCTACACGATTTATTTTGTAGAGGGAAGCGATAGTAAGACCGAATTCAAAACACGATATGATACTGAATAAACTAAACCCTATAAATGTATTATTCCATATGTCTATTATGAACTGTGGCATATACTTACACATCCTATTTAGCATATAAGGAGGAGTCTAATGGATTATAGCAAACCAATAAAATCATTGGCACAGGCTAATGATGTAACGGAAGAGCTTTGGAAAGAAATTGATAACTATTGTAAATCAAAGCATCCATTTGATGATCCAGAAACTTTTGAGTGCTGGGTAAAAATTGTACGACTATCTGCAAAATTGCGTGCTTATGATTTGCGGAAATTGCGTAGATTCTAATTACCACTCATAGCCGCATGTTTTACATCTAAATTGGTGCTTAACTTTTTGACTGAAAATACCAAAGAGTCCTACGGACACACCTTTAGACAGTGCGGAGATCTTTTCTGTGTTGGTACTTCCACAGGTGGGACAGGGGACCTTTTTGCGACCGCAGACCTCATCGTAGGCTTCTTGGTACAGCTGATTTATATGTTTGCTTGTTTCAATCTTCTTATCAACGCGCTCGTTATATTTTGACTTACTAAATTGTGGATTTGTAAAAGCATATTTGCGACGCATATACTCTCTAAGCGCTATATCTTCTTTTGATCTGTAGTTGTCTTTAATAATGTAATCTCCAGGTTCTCCTTTTTCTAAATCTTCGCGCTCGTCATTTGCCATTGACTCAATTTCTTTTCTTACATCCGCTATATATGTACTGTCAAATTCAAGCATATTTTCACATTTGCAAAAATGACATACAGGAAATCTGTCTGAGCTAGTTCCACAATTACCGCATATTGGGCAAACATAATACTTTTTGCTTTCCATGACGAACTCCTTTTGTATCATTTTATAACCTACAACTATATTATATCACACAATAATTAGTTGGCAACACCTGATATTTACAGCTTTTGATACAGTTGGAGATACCAAGAACTTCGGAAAAACGAAGTTGACCGTGATGGGCAAAAATTGGGATGAGTTTACTCAATCCCTTAGTGAGCTTAAAACACTGGGAGTTAAAGGCGCATGGGATGCTTTCATAAATGGTAGTGCAGAAGCAGGAGACCAGCTTGAGAAAGATAAATCTCTAATAGATGAGTTCAAGAAGACACTATCGTCTGACATGGATGACGATAAAATAATGGAACAGCAGACAGATCTTATGCAGCAGATGTCCGCTCGTGCCCGCGTCTATGTCAACCAGATGGACAAAGCTGCGCTCTCCTCTGATGCCTTCGCGGCCAGTCAGACTCGTCTTGCTACTGCGATGAATACTTTGCAGAGCGTTGGTCAAAAAACCATTGCTGTGGTAGGCAATATGCTGACAACCCTTGCTGTTACTGCGGCCATCAATCTGGCGTTCAAGGCAATCACAAGCATTATAGAGCGACAGGAAAATTTGCGTCAGGCAGCTCTTGAAGCCGGATCGGCGTTAGACAAGCAATCCGCTGCTATTAACGATTATAAAACTCAGATTTCTTCGCTGAAAGAATCTCTCGATAAAGGCAACTTGAGTGAGCAGGAAGCTTATGATACCCGTAAACAGCTTATTAGTATTCAGGATGAGCTGGTTGATAAGTACGGTTCTGAAGCTGCAGGTATTGACCTCGTTAATGGAAAGCTTGATGAGCAGATTGCGAAACTTGATGGTATCGCAGACAGAAAAGCGAAAATATTCCTTGCTTCAAACAGTGAATCGATAAACACTGCTCAAAAAAAGATGACAGAAGATCTGTACCTCCAGCCAGGCGGTATGTACGAGGTCGGAGAAGCTCAGGCGGAGAAGCTGCAAGAAATTGTCTCTAAGTATGCGGATCAGGGCTTAACTATGCGCACAAGTGGCGCAGGCATGCTCGACAAAACAGGAAGCAGACGGATTGAATTTAATATCACGGCAAACGCCACAGACGCCGAACGGACCTTGTCTGACTTTATGAATGATTTGGCAGAAATTGAAGACAAGACACATTTCCTTGGCAGTGAGCAATATGAAGCATTAAGAAATGGTTTGTCAACTGGTGTACAGGATGCACAGTCTGTTATTGATACATGGGGAAGCGATGCTGAAACCGCAGCCAAGTATCAAATTCAGCTTAGCGATGCATGGTCCAAGACCTATAACGACCTCACCGAAGCCCAGGAAACCTACAACGATGCCGTTGCCAAGAATGACGATAAGGCCATTGCCGCCGCACTGAAAAAGGTAAAGGCCGCGCAGGACGAATTTGCCAATACTGACATTGACAATAGCTTTGTGCAGCAGTATATGCAGGAGCAGGCGGATCAGCTGGAAGAGTCCACCAAGCAATCCTTTGCTCAGCAGGCACTTAACGAGGGATTCTCTCAGGCGGCTCAGACTTATAAGGAATGTTCTAAAAACCTTGCTGACTTGAATGACAAGTACAAGCAGTACGGTAACATTAGCAATACCAACCGCGATGTATTGAAGTGGAACACAGAAAATCTGAAGAAATACAAGGATGTCATTGCTTCCTGGAAGTGGGATGTTGGGGTAGGGGATTACTCTACCGTTGAAGGAGTCTCGAATAATTTTGGCGAAGGCGATAACGCCGTAGAGATTGCTTATACCCCGATGCTGCAGACTAATAGCGGTTTAGTTCCGCTCAGCGCAGACACTATGGATGAGTATATCAACATCCTCGTTGAGAAAGCCACTGACAGTCAGACCGGCAAAATCGATGTTGATAAGCTGCTTGCCCTTGATGCAAAAGGACTATACCTTGAAGTAGACGGTGTTGAGCAGAAAATCTCTGGCATGGTAGCCGGTGTAGAGGGACAGATTGTAAATGGCGCTAAGCTTACCGCTGCCGATGTTGCCGCGATTGCAGGTTCTAGCGAAGAAGAATTACAGAAACTGTTTAAGCAGAGCAGCGATTACGTCGGTCACAGTATGCACGATGTACAGGATTCTGTGTTGCGTTGGAAAACGTTGGTAGAGGACGAGAACTCTTTCGACCCGTTTAAGCAGTTTGTAGAATCGGCAAATCTGAGCGAAGACAAAGCTGAGGAAGTATATAAGAATATAGGGCTTGCACTGGATAGCATTGACAAGTACGGCCTGCAGGATATTGATATTTTAAATATTGAAAGCCTGAGCAAAGCAGACCACACATTAAATAATGTAACCGGCGATGCACGAAAGTCGATTGGTGCATATCTTGATTTGGAATCTGCTGCAGAGGGGTTGGATATTCCTCTTGACACATTGATTGACACGCTTGTTGAACTTGGTGTTGTTTATAGCGATAACATCAAGTACACTAACGAGTTCACCAGTTCTGCTTTGACCATGGCAACCGCAGCCAGCAAGGCGGTATCCAGTGTTACTTCTATCTTGAATTCGCAAGGGACTGGCGTTAATGTCAACACCGATTCTTACAGCGAACTGATCAAGGATAATGCTGAATACGCGGCCGCACTGCAATACAGCAATGGCACCATGCAGCTGAACCGCGAGATGGCGCAGCAGCTTACCGAAGCCAAGGTAAAAGAGTCTGAAGCTTATATTAAGGTAGCTTACAGTCAGAACCAGGTCAAGTATGAGAAGGTTAAGAATGACCTGTCCTATTACACAGATGAGGTGCGCAAGTCTATTGAGACCGATGCCGATAAATTGAAGCAGTTTGACGAGGAAAAGGCCGCACTGGAAAGCCAAAGTGAGGCGATCCGTGATAACTGCCGTAGTTTGCAGATGCAGTATTCTGCCTTGATGCAGGCAAGCAGTGCTTACCAGGATTGGCTAAACGCACAGAACGCTACTGAGTCCGGCGACATGTATGATAGTGCTATTGAAGCAAAGAAAGCCTTGGCTGAAGGATTGAAGAATGGCAAGATTGGCACGGTCAAGTGGCAGGCGGCCTCTGAGTTCCTTATCCCGGATGATTACGAGGGGACAGCTGCTGAATACATCAAGAAACTGAATCGCTACTTTAAGCAGGCCAGCGATGGCTCTGATGATGGTTCCGGCATCAACAACTTTATCACAGACAGCCTGAAAGCTGGGCTGATGAAGCAAGAGAGCGATGGCTCTATTAAGATCCTGGCAGACAAGACCACGGAAGATTTTGCAAAAGAGCTGAAACTTTCGCCAGATGCTGTGCAATCTATCTTTGGTGAGATGCAGGAGTATGGTTGGACCTTTGACTGGGGCAGCATGCTTGGCGACCCAATCACTAACTATAAAATGCAGTTGGACGACATTAAAGACCAGATGGCAGACCTTGAACCGAATAGTGAAGCGTGGCAGGTTCTGGATGCCAGGGCAGAAGAGTTAGAGAGTGCTCTGGATGGGCTATACCAGCGCAGCGGACTTGACCAGCTGGCCGATACGGTACAGCAAGCGAAAGACAATGGCGTTGAGCTAAGCGAAAACGCCCAGCAGGCAGCCGACGCACTTGATTCTGCAGCTCGTGTACAGAATGAGATTGACATTTATAAAGCACAGGAAGCCGCAAAAGAAGCTGAAAAGGCGTTTGCAAGCAGCGGACAGATTGCTGACTTGGATAATTTGGATGCTGCCAACCAGAAACTCACTGAACTGTTGCAGAAACGTCAACAGATGGGCGAGCCTACAGATACCGAAATTCGATTGTATTTGGAAGAGCAGGAGGTCAATGGCAAGGTTCCCAGTGATGTCATTGACGACATGAAAAATGCCGGTCTTATCAAGATTGAGACAGAAACCGACGATAATGCTGCGCAAACTATTACCAGCCAATATGATACAATGAAGGCTCATGTAGAGCAGCCTGTTACGATTACGGCGAATGCTACAAAATGCATTACAACGCTGGATAACATTATAAACCAGCTTAACACTATTGACGGCTCCCACACGGTGACCATTAAGGTAAATCAGACTACTGTTAAATCTGCCCGCACTAAAACATACGCTGAACAGCGTGCGGGTGCCTACGGTGGTGCTTTTGCCGGTGGACGCACTCTGGTTGGAGAGCTTGGCAACGAGTTGGTTGTGAACCCGCATAGCGGAAAATGGTATACTGTTGGTGATAATGGCGCTGAGTTTGTAAACCTGCCTAAAGATGCGATTGTATTTGACCATCGCAAAACGAAGAAGTTACTTGACCAAGGTTTTATTGGCGGACGCGGTGTTGCTCTGGCCTCTGGTACAGCCATGGATTCAGGCAGCCCGGGTAGGGGCAGTTATGTCGGCGGCGTTACAAGGTTGGCCAAGACCCGCGGGTCAAGAATACCTACAAGGCCACCAAGGCAAGCACTAAGGCGACCAAAGAAAATTCCAAGGCCCTTGAAGAAAACAAAAAGGCCCTTGAGAAGCAGAAAACCGCGCTGGAAAAGCAGAAAACTGCCCTTGAGAAAGAGTCCAACAAGCTGAAAATCTATGGCCAGGCTGCCATTGATGAGATTGAAAAACGCGAAAAGGCACTGAACAAGGAGAAAGAGGCGCAGGATAAGGTCTACGAAAGCCAGATCAAAGAGCTTGAAAAGCGCAAGACTGCCTTGCAGAAGGCTAATGATGAGGAAGACCGTGCGATTAAGCTGGCTGAGTTGCAGGATGCTTTAGAAAAAGCCAAGGCCAACCGCACTGTACGTATCTACAATAAAAACGAAGGTTTTGTATGGCGTGCAGACCAGCAGGCTGTAAGTGATGCACAGAATGACCTGGATGATCAGAAGCGACAGTGGAAAAATGATGATATTCTGCAGGCTGTTGATGATGAAATTGAGCGTATTAACAATCTGAAAGATGCTTATGATGAATCCATCGAGGCACAGATTGCTGACCTTGATGACATGAAGGAGAAGTGGAACGAGGTTATCAGCCTGATTGGCACAAGCTGGGAGGATTATCAGCTTGGGCTTGCGGCTGCGGCACACTTCAACGACATGACTCTTGACGGTATGGCTGGCGACCTTGTTGGCTATAAGGACGATGTACTTGCCAACATGAAGGAAATTGGCGGCGTGACTAACCAGATTGATTCCATCACAGAGTCCATCGAAAAGCTGGAGGAGGCTATCAGTGATGCGAAGGATGCTGCGAGTAGTGGCGGCGGTTCTGGTGGAAGCGATTCCAGTGCAAGTTTTGGCGCTGATACTGGTGCAGATGTTGAAGCTGATTCCGATTTAAGCCAAGATACACAAGATTTGCTTGACAAGCTAGAGGAACTTCGTGAGGTATATTCTGGACTTGGCAAAGACACAGACGACCTAAGCGAAAAACAGCGTGGATTGGTTGATACTATTGCCAATTTGACCGAAGGCACGAAAGCACATTTTAACGCTGTAGACGAGCTTGGCACAGTACAGCAAACAACAGCTGATAAGCAAGCACTGATGCATGATATTTTGAGTGAGTACATGACCACACTTTCTCAGTGTACTGATCTTACAGCTGAACAGCGTGCTGAACTCACACAGGCCATGGACGATATTGTCAACAGCTATTCCGGCGGATATGATACTATTGGTGAATTGATTCAAGGTTATAACGATACTCTTATTGAGAGCGGAGATATGACCGATGAGTCTTATCAACAGCAACTTGAAAATCTGCTTGAATTTGCGGATCAGAATCAGGCATCCTACGATACGATTGCAGAAATTCTTAATTCCAATTTTGAAGCAGTTGCGGAGAACACGGATTTAACTTACGGGCAAAGACAGTCTCAGATTATGAGTCTGGTAGACTTGGCAAACCAGTATGGCGTAAGCAGCGATGATATTATTAACCACCTTGCTAACATTGCCACGCAAGAGGAGTATGCGGCAGAGAGTACCGATATTACTCATGCGGCCATGATGACAACCGTCCAGATGACGTGTGTTGAAATGGGTGCAAGCTATGATTCTCTTCGTGCCAAAATTGAGTCTGTAACTCAGGCTCAGCAGAAGATGATTGAAGCCATCGGTAAGGCCGACTTTAATACGCTAATGCCTATGGGCACTGCTACAAGTCATGGCAATAAAATTCAGTGGGGCAAACCGAACTTTGACCCTCTGCAACATGCCACCGGTGTTCTGAACTCGCCAGCCACGCACATCGCTATCACTGATGAGAAAGGCTCCGAGATTAAGATGCGCAAGCCTAGTGCTGGGAATTACAGTTTGATTGAAAAGGGAACCACTGTGATACCGGCTGATGCGAGTGCTTCTATTTGGAAGTTTGGTCTTGACCCGGAGAGCTTTATTGCCGCACATATGCCACAGCGGAGTATCAAGAGCGTTGAGATTGCGCAGCCTAATGCTGGTAGCGATGTGACTGTGAGTGTTGGTGATATCCAAATGTATGGTGTCAATGATGTGGAGAGCTTTGGCCGCGTGATCCATGAGCGTGTTGGCACAATTTTTGCCCAAGAGTTTAGTAGAAGATAAGTTATAAGGTATTTTGAAAGGTAAGGAACGGTGATTTCGCCGTTGGGTGTGATGAGCACCGGGTTAGAGGTGGGTATAAAATAGTGCCCTAGGGATCGTGTTCCTGGGGCTTTTTGCTTTTTTATGGAGAAGAACTAATGAATAGTGTTGATGTAGAGGCGCTGCGGGAGTTGGCAGCGCAGATCAAGCGGCACTGTGAGCGGCTGATGACGCGGGCAAATTTTGACCGGACATCGGTTGGGCAGGTGACTGCAGTAGGGGAGGATGGTACTTATACGGTAGCAGCCTTTGGCGGCAGTTATGTTTTACCGTACAAGGAAAAGTTGACAGTTGGTACCGTTGTGCGTGTGAAGGTGCCCCAAAATAACTGGAAAGAAATTTACATTGAGTCGGTTGCATAACTGGCTTTGTTTTATGCGCTGTTGCCTTTATGGCTGCGGCGCTTTTTTATTAGAAAGAGGTGATGGAAAGTGGCACAACCGGTGCTTTATACAATCCCATCGTTTGACGCCGCTGTTGGCGCAGACATTCCATTTGCCTATGATGGCGAGCAGGTATTTGGCAATGAGCTTGTAATCATGGACAACTCAACAGGTGCGCAGGTTTACAGTAAAAAGACAGACTGGATGAAACTGGTGCATACGGTAGCCGGTGGCAGCGGCTTGCAAAATGGCAAATACTATGCCTGCAAGGTGCGCGTTTACAACAAGGCCGGAAAGGCCAGTAGCTGGTCGAGCTTACGGAGCTTTTACTGTTTTACGACCCCGGTTTTTAGTTTTACCAATATGGTAAATGACCAGATCCTGGAGAACAGTGAATACACCCTGAAGATGAGCTACACCCAGAAAGAGAACGAACCGCTAAATACTTACAATGTTATTCTTTACAATTCCAGCCGTGTGCAGCTGAGCAAGAGCGCGACTATGTACGGTACTTCGACACTGGAATACGGACTACATGACCTGGCAGACGCGACCCAGTATTATGTGCGCGGCCTTGGCGAGACTTTAAATGGCATGGTGGCTGATACAGGGTATATACCGTTCAGCGTAAAATATATCGTGCCTACGTACTGGACCTATGTTGATTTGACAAATAACAAAGATGACGGCACTGTGCGCATATCCTCGAACATACGAACGATCGAGGGCAAAATTATCGGTAGCGGCAACCCTACTTATATCGACAATGTCAAGGTTGACCTGCGCAAGAATGGAGACCGCGTAATTCTCAATGAAGGCTTTGCTTTGCAGGGAAATTTTACTGTGAAGATACTGGGCAGTGATTTTGGACAGAGTGAAACGATTCTTGAAATGGTGGACGGTAATAATACGACATTGACTGTGAAATATATAAAAGGCTGGTTTGCCGAGGGCAGCTATATGGCGAAGGGACAAAGCGCAACCAATACACTGTTGGGAATACAAGTACCGTATCTTGATTTGCGTTGTGCTGTAAAGGGAAATGTAATTGCTTATGCGATGCAATCTGAGCCAATGGGAGAACTCGGAAGTGGGCAGGAATACCTAATTAAGATACAAAAGAACGGTGATATGTTTAATATTACTACACAGGTGGTAAATACTGCGGACTATGTGACAACAGCAGAGGAGGTGTGATGACATGTTTTTTATGGGCAAATGTATTGCAGGTTATAAGCACAGCCTGGATAACACCAGCGTGACGACCGATATTATTGAGAACGTATCGATTGGCTGCGGCATTTTTGACCGGCTGTTTATCACACGCGCTGTTGCAGACCAGCCGACAGAGTTCCCCGGTTGGGACTACGATACGGTTATGGACGCACAGTTTAACGGTGACTTGATGGGCGGTAACATTGTTTACCAGATTGATCAGATCTCTGCCGTGAGAATCAAACGCCGCAGAGCTGGTAAGCATGACTGGCTGACCTTGTTTGAGATTCCGGTGAAAAAAGAGGATGACCTGAAATTTGAAAAATACGATAAATACGCTGCCAGCGGTGTGAAATATGATTATGCCCTTGTGCCTGTAATTGATAATGTGGAAGGCTATATTAACCAGAACAGTATTACACCGAGTTTTAGCGGCTGTTTTATTTTTGAGAAAGAAGACGGTTGTTCCTCTGACTTGGATATTACGAAGGGGACGATTACAAGAACAAAGCCGTCCAATGTGGTGACCACGCTGAGCGGCAAATACCCGTATGTGGTGAGCAATGCCAATACTGACTATGAGAGCGGACAGTTTAGCATGATGTTTATGCCGAAAGACTCTAACGGAGAATATACAACTGAGAATGATTATATTTACCGAGAAGATATAAAAGCATTTTTGAACGATGGCAAGCCAAAGATCATGAAGCTGAGCGATGGCCGTATCTGGATGATTGCTACCACGGATGGGATGACTGAGGACAACGGTGAAGTTGAGCATTACGTACACCACAGCTTTAACTGGGTTGAGATCGGCGACCCGGAAAGTTCCAGTGATTTGTACAACAATAACTTTATTGATGTGAACTTGGAGAGGTGATGTGCCATGTATGATATACAGCAAACGGACATTGACCTTTTGCAGCAGCGTGTAAAAACGATTTACACCAAGATCCAACTGCTGAACAACCAGATGACTGTTATTGACGAGATAGACGGTGCTTTTATTGACGGCAGTGTATCGATTGATTCCGGAAGTGATATACGGCGGACTTTTGATGGGACAATCCTTGTAAAGAATAAAAGTTATATGACGGCCGAGACTTCCCGCGTATGGCTGGACAAAAAGATCCGGGTATATATTGGTTTTTTACATCAGCGCAGCGGCGAAGTATGCTGGTACACGCTGGGCGTTTATAACTTTTGTGACAACTCTTTTACCTATGATGCCACGACACAAACGCTAAAAGTAAGTTGCCTTGATTTAGTTAGTACACTGAATGGAACACTTGGCGGGACGTTGATTGGTAGTGAAACGCAAGTTCCTAAAGATAGCGAAATCCGCGATGTTATAGTGAAAACCGTAACGCAGTTGGGACAATGCAGTAGTTACCGAATAGGGTATCAGAATGAAACTGTTCCATATGATATGAAATGGGATACCGGCTCAACCGTGTGGGATATGTTGACTGAGCTGCGAGACCTATATTACAGCTACGAAATGTTTTTTGACGAAGATACTTTTGTGTGCCAGCGTGTGCCCATGAACAACGAAGAGCCGCTTGTACTGACGGATGATATTTTTGGGAAATTTGTTATCTCGGAAAGTTTGACGAACTCCTTTAGTGAAGTGAAGAATGTGATTGAGGTTTGGGGAGAAACTACCAAAAGTAATTATTACTCTGACAGCTGCACATTTGAAAACGGCATTTACACTTTTAAGGTGACGGGCGCACAAATTAAAGACAACAAGAAGTTCAGTTTTTTGGCACCGGAGACAAATCCGGGTGAATGCCAGATAAAGATCATAAATGTAGAAACTGATGCTAAGACTGGCAATAAAAATGAAAAAGAATATGGCCCTTACAAGCTGTACCGTAGCGCCGTAGATGATACAGGTGAAGATGTTTTGCTTGAAGCCAAAACTATGGAGGCTAAGAAATACTATGTGGTAAAGCTGAAAAAAGAAAAGATGTATTTTGTTGGACAGACACAGATACATGCTATGGCGCGGTTGGTAAATACCTTGCCTAGCGCGGAACAGGCCAAGAAGGATAAGGAAAATTTTGCCTGTGACAACCTTGGTTATGTGGTGAACCCGGAAAGCCCATTTACTATTGATAAAATAGGGGAGAGAATCAAGGTTTGCAGCGGTGGTGACTATGAAAAGATTTACACGGATGAACTGGCTTTACAGCGTGCGGAATATGAACTATATGTTGGCAGCCGCCTGACTGATAGCATTAGCGTGGAGTGTATTTTGATACCATGGCTGGATGTAAACCAGAAGATCAGTTATAAGCCGCATATGACTACCGACAAAGAGCCGAACCAATACATGATAAGCAGTTTGAGCTTTGACCTTACCAGTGGGACTATGACTGTAAAAATGGCCCGCTTTTACCCGTATTACCCGAACACGGTACAGTTGGTGCCGACAGTGACAGTGACAAGTTGAGAGGTGAGTACCTTTGAGCAAAAAATATACAGACCTGCAAAACAATTTCCCGGACAGTGTGGATACGCTTGACAAGATGCAGGATTTGAATACAAGTACAAAAACAATGGCCGACCGCTATTATTCCATGGTGGAGGCCAATAATATTGCAGGCGCTAACGAGTATCTGGTGCAGAACCCCTCGTTGGCGCTTTCTATTTTTAATGCCGACAAGTACAACAAGCTGCGAGATGCGATCGTATCTGTGGAGCGCTTTTTCTACGACGATGTAAAGCTGTATATTGGCGATAAGCATGAGCAGTACGAGTCCATTGACGGCGGGGCTTATTGATAGAGGAGAAGCGTTATGGGAATTAAATTTAAAAGACAGGGTGGCGGCTCGACCAACTACAACTCGGCCAAAGCACCTACAAATTTGAAATATGGAGAGCCAGCCGTTGATAGTGCGGGCACATTATATATCGGCGATGGCAGTGGTGCTGTGCGCAAGGTTGGCCCGCAGTTATACACGGGGACCTTTACTATGGGCGGATGGGTAAGCATAAGAGATTATTTTACACAGACGCAAAATGTGACGCCAGTAGGCGGCGGTGCGCCGATTAAAGCAACAGCCATGCTTGGCAGCCCGCAGTCCACACAGACAGATGACCGGGCAAAAAACAAAGCAAAGCAGAAAGCCCTTGGATTTTTTGCATTAGGCAAGTGTACGCCCGGAGAAGGGACAGTGACAATTAAGTGCTGGAACAAACCGACATGTGATGTAGATGTATTTTGGGAGGCTAGATAAGTATGGCTGACAGTTTGATGTGGCTTGCAACTGGCCTTGCAAATAGCAAGTTAGCACTGGCCGATGCCGGTGCAGAAAATGGTGAGTGGGCTTGTCTTGGAATAAGTGGTAATCACCATTCTATTACGGGCTATGGTAATGGTGCTGGTGCTATTGGATATACATACATTCGACTGTAAACAGAAAAAGGAGGTGGAAGGATCTTTTGAAGAATCGAGAAAAAAATTACAGGGCAAGCAGGTTGAACCTGTTATGGCCATGGAAATGCCGCTGATGGCGGAGAATGAGGCTGTTGCCGTTATGGCGGATTCTGCCTCTGAGGATGATTTTGTAAAGAGCGAGAAGTATCTGGTTTACAACAACTACAGTGATGACAAATATTCCAGCATTGATGCGCAGAAAAACATCACAGTAGATAGCAGCCAGATCAATATCACGCAGGAGCAAAACAGCCAGTACATTCCGTTTGAGATGCCGCGTTACTATGACGGTATTGACCTTATGGAAATGACGATCCAGTTCCATTATGTCAATAAAGAGAACGAAGAGAGCTACTCAAACCCTGTGAATGTCAGCTTTAATGCTGAGAAAATTCGTTTTGCATGGCTTATTGACGAGCATGTTACGAATATTGAGGGCGAGGTCACCTTTGAGATTATCGCCACAGGTACGAATGAAAAGAATGAAAATTATGTCTGGAAAACCAGACCGAATGGTAAGCTGAATGTTCTGAAGAGCCTTACCGGCAATGGCGTTATCAGTCCCGGCGATGACTGGTACATGGGCTTTGTGCGCCAGATGAATGAAAAGCTTTCACAGGCACAGTCTGCTGCTGAAGCGGCGGAGCAAAGCGCCGAGAAGGCTAAGCAGGCCGTTGCGAATGTGGATGACAAGATCACAAATGCAGCGAAGGGTATCAAGTCTGAGATCCAGAGTGATCTTGATACCAACTATGCCAAGAAGACCGAGGTAAAGGCGCTGGCGGATAAGGTCAATGGTCTGGACGGTCTGGCGAACTTTGATGTCACCTACAATGCTGATACCAAGGATATGACCTTTAAGAACGGCGAGACCGAGATCAAAAAGATCACGCTGGACACAACGCCGACTACGGAGTGGACGACTGCCTACGGCAAGACGGTGGACGCTAAAATCGAGACTGCAGTAAAGCCGGTGCGTGACGATCTTGCCGCCTATAAGACCAGCAATGATGCTGCGGTAAAGAACCTGCAGGATAGCGTTGGCAATTTGCCGGAGACGCTGAAAACTTCCTATTATAATAAGGAAGCGACTGACGCGCTGCTTGCGAAAAAGGCGGATACCTCTGTTATTGACGGTATTCGCAATGATGTTACGCAGGCGAAGAATAATGTAGCTGACATGCAGGGCACGGTGGATAGCCTGAATACTGCTGTTGGTCAAATTCAGGGCAAGCTGGATGACATTGGCAAGAATGCCGGGCATGAGTATGACATTACCTACGAGGACAGCAAGCTGACCCTTATGGAGGATGGTACGCCGAAGACGCAGGTGACGATTGTCGGCGGTGGCGGCGGTGGCCCCGCTGCGGGCAGCACGATTACGATCGA
>ENA-OPBE01001437-OPBE01001437.1-human-gut-metagenome-genome-assembly--contig:-NODE-1437-length-20624-cov-2.029997_pt1 | contig 20624 bp, 18 predicted proteins | sample MGYA00241066_ERZ501448 | MGnify/ENA primary metagenome ERZ501448 (study PRJEB25962, sample SAMEA2042585) | human gut metagenome | biome: human gut; feature: human-associated habitat; material: faeces...
GAACCAAGAAGGGCGACTGCCCCACCCCGAAATCCAACCAGGTAGGAGTCAGTTCCGGACAACCGCTACCCGCAGGCAACAACATAGCCAGGAAAGCTTCGTTTTCAATTGACAATTGAGAATTGACAACGGGCAATTGCTCCGCGTCGCTATTTTCTTTTTTCTCCTTGATTGCCAACCGTTCCGGCAACAACCTCGCATCCTTATTGTCTTTCCCTTCAATAGACAACTGTCCACTGTCAATCGACAATTTGTTCGCCGCCTCGACAAAACCGACCTTCTCGATCTTACTGACAAAAGCAAACACATCCCCTCTCTCCCCGCAAGCATAGCAAACAAAGCTGCCCTTCTCTTCGTTGACGGAAAGGGAAGGATGGCGGTCTCCGTGGAACGGGCAAAGCCCCATCCACCGGCGGCCGACGCGTCTCAGTGTCGTATAGCGTCCGATCACCTCCCTGATCGACAGGGAGGCTTTCAGTTCTTGTATCTCTTGCTTCGTCATATCCCTAAAGAGGTTTGTGTACCGGGCTGGATATAATCCGTGATACGGGTGAACGAAGGGTTGTACCGGAAACGGGCGATCCCTGTCGAACCATTACGGTTCTTCGCTATATAGATCTTGCCGACTCCCACCAAGCTGTGCCCCGTCTTGTCGTCGCGGGTGAAGCCATAGCGTTCGGGACGGTAGATAAACGCCACACAGTCCGCCACCTGCTCGATCGTCCCCGAATCGCGCAAGTCGCTCATCACCGGCAGGTACGCCTTGTCGGCACGCGCTTCGCAGGCACGGTTCATCTGCGAGACCGTCAGTACCGGACAATTACTGTCCAGCGCCAATTGCTTCAGCGCCCGGATATTCCGTCCCACCATCTGTTCCTGCGTCTCCCCCTTCCGGCGGTCGCCTCCGAGGAGGTGCAGGTAGTCCACGACCACCAAGTCGCATTTCCCCTGCCGGCATTGCAGCAGCACCTTCGCCCTGATCTGCTCCACGGTAGCCCCGACCGTATAGTCGAGGTAGAAAGGCAGGTCCTTCAACCGGAGGGCGGCCTCTTCCAAATGCTCCACCTCGCGGCCGGTCGGTTTGTTGATGCGCAGGTGGTCCGGGTTCACGTCCGTCATCCCTGCCAGCACGCGGTTCAGCATTTGCAGGCTCGACATCTCGAGGCTGAAGAAGCAGACCGATTTTCCGGCACGCGCCGCGTTCAGGGCCATCTGCAACGTGACCGCCGTCTTCCCGTCACTCGGTCGTCCGGCGATGATCGTCAGCTCCGTATTGTGGAACCCTCCGGTCACATAGTCGAACTCGGCAAGCCCGCTCTTCACCTGTTCGGCCTCCAGCTCGCCACTGAGGCGCCGATGATGCCAGGTCACCGCCTCGGCAGCCAGTTCCCCGATCGTACGCACCGGAGTGCCCTCGGCCGTCTCCTGGCGGAACTGCATCAGAAGACGTTCGGCCTCGCCGGCCAGTTCCTCAGGGACGGACGACACCTTGCCCGCCTTGAACGCCATCGTCCCGAACAACGTGACCAAGCATCTCAGTTTATATTGTTTCTTGATTCCTTCCACATAGGCCGCCACATTCCCGTCGTGGCGCACATTCAGCATATAGGGCAGCAGGAACGACAAACCGCCTAACCTGGCCGCCTGTTCCTCGTCCGCTTCACGCATTCCGCGTTCCACCAGCACCATATCCGGCCGTACCCCCGTTGCATAAATTTTCATGATCACTCCATAGACGAACCCCAACGAAGCATCGGCAAACATTTCCTGGGTCAACCCGGCCGATTCCGCCTGCACCGGCGCTTCCATCGAGGTCATCAACAGGCAGACCAACGCCTTTTCCATATCGCCCAAAGAGATTCCTCCGTCCGTTTCTTCACCGTTCATCATTGCATGCCTCCTTCCCCGTTTGCGCTACAACAATCGAACTGCATGCTTCGTCCGCCCATACGGCGTTCGGCCTCTTCCAGGGCGAGGAAAGCGGATTGCTCCGGCGCATCCTTCCCTGCTTCCTTACGACGGATCCCCATGATCGAATCATATCCGCAGAGAGATATACAAACCCCTCCATTTAGCCGCTTCATCCCGATCAATTCCCTTTCTTTCAACCAGACAAGATTTCGGTCCAAAGTTGTCAGACTCATCTCGCAACTTTTAGCGAGGTTTTCACGTAACCCGATGTATTCCCCGCGTTTGCAAGTATAACAACGATTATTAAAATAAACCTGTCCGTCCTTGAAAAACACTTCCGAGAACAAGGCGAGGTATACCATGCCGACCGATCTGTCCCGGCCCTTGCCGTGGAACAACATCTCCAACACTTTGCGCGGAATAAGGACATATGACTGTCCAAGGAATCCGGCAACCTTTTTTTTGCTTAAGTTTACATCCATAATAGCTGGATTTTGACAATTAATAAATTCTTTATTGGCATGATAATTTGCAAATCGCTCCGAATACATTAAATAACAACAACTTACAAAGGCAAGTCGTCAGTTGGCGACCATTTGCTCTGGTGATTCCTATTATATAATAACTAAAACATACTTCTTATAACTAATTATAAAAAGCGATTTTCGCATTTTTTTCAGAAGAGCGATCTTCAACTTTCAGCCATCACAAAGGTAGAGTCAAATCCATTATTAAAAAAAACTATTTTATGCAGATTTTCAATTCCTTTCACCCTTTAAAAAGAAGCCATATAACACCGCCGATCGGTTTATTTTTTATTACGTGATTTAAAATTCTTAAATTCCGCTTTCATCCCGTCCACGATCGAATCGGCCTCCGGAAGTTGCTCCTTCAACTTGTTCAAAACGGTGTTTTCCGTATTTCCCGTGTCGAAGATGCGGTCCACATGACCGGCCATCCGAGCGAACGAGCAGTCCTCGATAATGCCGGCCCTCATCATCGCCCCCATATAGACCATGAACAAGTCGGGACGGGCCACCCATACCCGGGCAAACCCCGGAGTTTCCGTCTCGTAGCCGCAATAGCGGTACAACTCGTCACTGTAAACTTTGAAAAAACGATCCGCCAAACGATTCCACGATTCGTTTTTCTCACCCCTCAACCCTTTGAACAGGAAAGCGAGCGCAAACAACTCCACCTCCCGGTCCGCCTTCAAGTTAGCGATATAATCCTGCAGAAGCGGAAAAGACAGATATTTTCCCGTTATCGCCCTCACTTTTTTTTATCACACCTCAGGAAATCCTTCATGAAATTTTCCCTTTTGTTTTTTTGATCTTTCATTAATTCTAATGTTTTTCAGACCGTAGTATTATATGGCATTCTTCCTTTTTCCCTTCCTTTCAAAACATATATGTTTTGATTTTAAAACACCTATGTTTCGTTTTCAAAACACCGGTGTTTTGAAACTGACCAATCGGATGCAAATATACGAAAGATTAATCGACTCTATTCGACCCTAATCGACTCTAATCGACTTTGCGTTTTTTCCCTGCCGTATCTTTGTATAGTCAAAAGGGACATCTCCCTAATTTTCAATCTTTTAATTTTTAATTTTTAACTTTTAATTTTTCAATCCCCATGCCATTAATTTACACTCTCGTCAAACGCAAAGACATGAGCAAAGACGCAGCCTCAGGCGCAACTCTTTATCATGCACAGACCAGCATCACGAAAAAACTGACGCTGAACAAGATCTGTACCCGTATCGAAAACATCTGTACCGCCAGCCGCGGTGAGATCATCTTGGTGCTCGACGGCCTGATCAAAGTCATGAACGAAGCCCTTTCCGACGGCGAATCGATTCACCTGGGCGAATTCGGCAGCTTCCGTATGGTTGCCGGCAGCAAAGGTTCGGCCACCGTCGACGGTTTCAACACTGCCCTGTTCAACCGTGCCCACATCGTCTTTTACCCCGGCACGATGCTGATCAACCTCGTCAACAACGTCTCCTTCGAACGCTACGTCCCGAAAAAGGACGCCTCCAGCGAATCGGCCGGCAGTGGCGGTGGCGCGGATGATCGCCCGGGAGAACTGTAAATCAAGTGAAAGTTGAAAGTAACTCCACGTTGCTATTTTTCAACTTTCAACTTTCACCTTTCAACTTTCAACTATTTAGTCAAGTGTCAGATTAAATTCGTCTTTCAACTTAGCCAAAACCGGATTTATGTTTAGTAAGTGTTCGTACTTCTCTGCTGATGTATAGGCCAAATGTTTCTGGTTCGTTTCATCTATACGGACACGCATCTGGATACGGGTATTCTTCAACTGCATCCGCAGATAACTCAATATATCGATACAATTATTCGTCAATTCATCCTGCTGGCCGGGATTATGTACACAGACTTCAAAATAATAATGATCCTGTAAAGTCGGCTTACAATTGATCATCGTATTTTTCAGATATACCTTCTTGTCAATCGTAGACGCATAAGCGTCCCAGTAATGTGCCAATGCCTCCTGGCTGAAAGGGCTCTGCATTTCCTGTACCACGGTAGCGGCCTGCGTCGTAGCCTGCTGTGCTTTCGGATGCTCTACACCTATCTCTTTAATGGACGTGCCGAACTGAGGTGGACGCGCCACTCTCTTGGGAACCGACGCCGGAGGAGCCTGCGGAATAACAGTCGAAGAAGGCGGTACATGAGTGGAAACAACCTGCTGGCGAGGAGTCGCCCCCGTCATTTCCTGTGGAGATTGTACCGGACGTTGCAAAGAAGGAGCGGATTGTACGGTGTACGTCTGAGTCGCTACTGCCTGCCCTGATTGAGCAGGGGCTTGACCCGGCCCGTTGGATGTTATCGGCTCAATCAGCCCTTTTTTTTTATCATCGGCCGGTTGTCCGGCACTGCTTAATTGGCAAAGTTGGATAAGCGTAAGTTCCAATAACAGACGTTTATTCCGGCTGGCCCGGTAATTCAGGTCACATGTATTTGCCAGCTCGATCGCCTTAAACAACAGCCCGTCAGAACAGCGCTTCGCCATCTCCTTATAACGTTCACGGATAGAAGCACCTACCTCGAACAATATCAAAGTAGCCTCATCCTTACATACCAGCAAGTCACGGAAATGCGACGCCAAGCCGGTTATGATATTCTGCCCGTCAAATCCTTTGCTCAAGATATCGTTCAAGATCAGGATGGCAGACCGGACATTCCCGGAAAGCATTGCATCCGTCAGCCGGAAATAATATTCGTAATCCAGGACGTTCAGGTTATCGATAACTGCCTGATAGGTAATATTTCCATTTGTAAAACTGACCACCTGGTCGAAAATGGACAACGCGTCGCGCATACCGCCATCCGCTTTCTGGGCAATCACATTCAAGGCTTCCGGTTCAGCCGTCACCCCTTCGCAGGAAGAGACATATTCCAGATGTTCCACCATATCGGCAATCGAGATACGAGAAAAGTCGTATATCTGGCAACGGGACAGGATGGTCGGCAAGACCTTGTGCTTTTCCGTCGTAGCCAGAATGAACAAGGCATGATGGGGCGGTTCCTCCAATGTTTTCAGAAACGCATTGAAAGCTGCCGAACTCAACATATGAACCTCGTCGATAATAAAGACCTTATATTTTCCGATTGGAGGTGGAATACGCACTTGGTCGATCAGGGCACGGATGTCGTCAACCGAGTTATTGGAGGCTGCATCGAGTTCATGGATATTATAAGAACGCTGCTCGTTGAAAGCCTTGCAGGATTCGCATTCGTTACAGGCTTCCCCGTCGGCAGTCGGATTCAAACAATTGATCGTCTTGGCAAAGATACGGGCGCAAGAAGTCTTACCCACTCCACGGGGACCGCAAAAGAGATAGGCATGAGCCAGCTTGTTACTTTGTATTGCATTTTTGAGTGTAGTTGTCAAGGACTTCTGGCCTACCACACTACGAAAAGTAGAAGGACGGTATTTCCTTGCCGATACAATATAATTGTCCATTCTTTGCTTTTTTATTAACAACACAAAGATATACAAAATAATTCATTTACCTTTGCAAAAACGAAGTTCCATGTCACGCATAAAAGACTTTTACAACAAGTATCTATCCAGGATCAATGCCTACTGGCTGGTAACCATAGTGTTCTTCGCTCTGACTTTTGCAATGGGCGATAGTAGTCTGTATAAGCGTTATACCTATGATGAAAAGATTCGTAGCCTGGAAAAAGAAATCAAGCATTACCGGAAGGAGATCGAAATCAACAGCAAAAAGCTGAACGATCTGCATACGGATAAGGAAGGCCTCGAGCGCTTTGCCCGTGAAGAATATTTCATGAAAAAGCCGAACGAGGATGTATATATTATTAAGAATAAGTAAATGAACGAAAAAGCAAGAACGATAGTTTTCAATATCTCCGCCCTGCTGTTGCTTGCCGGTGCGGGATTATATCTGGCATTGCCGGTTGTAGCTCCTTACCTGTTCGCCATCGGAGCTGCCGGTATAGCAGTCAGTTACCTGACAATGCCTACCAAGGATATGGATTTCCGCAGACGCAGGTTGCACCGCTACAATATATTTGCCGGATTGCTATGCATATTCGCCTCCGCCCTGATGTTCAGCGGACGGAAAGAATGGGTGATTTGCCTGACCATTTCAGCCTTGCTTCAACTATATACGGCATTTGTCGCCCCTAAAAAAGAAAACTAATCCACCCCTTCCCCACTTCGGGAAAGGTTAAAGACGAAAAATACCTACATATAGTTAGAGGTATTGTCAAAATTACAATTACGGGGAGAATAAAATTACCTAAAATCCGCGATTGATGCGCTTTTCATTTATAAAGACCTTTGCAGCGTTTTACTAACGATACAAAACTCTTTATAAATTGAAAGCGACTATTCTTAAACTTTCCGGCTTATTCCTATTCCTCTTGGCTGCGATATCCGCCTCTGCCCAAGACAGAGCGATGATCTCTGGTAAAATCATATCTACGGAAAAAGAAATCGTTGATTTCGCAACGGTTTACCTGAAAGGTACGACCTATGGCGGAACAACCGACGAACAAGGTATTTACCATCTGAAAGCTCCGGCTGGCGACTATACATTAGTCGTTTCCGCCATCGGTTATCAGACGGTTGAAAAACCGGTAAAGCTTGCCAGCGGAGAAAGGACCAAGCAGAATATCACCATTACTCCGCAATCGACGGAACTGGACGAAGTGGTCGTTGTCTCAAACGGAATAAGCCGTTTGAAACGTTCGGCATTCAATGCCGTAGCACTCGACACGAAAGAACTGCAAAATTCCAACAGAAGCCTGAGCGAGGCATTGGCAAAAGCTCCGGGAATGAAAGTGCGTGAATCCGGAGGTGTCGGTTCGGACATGCAACTTACGCTGGACGGTTTCAGCGGCAAACATGTGAAAATATTTATCGACGGTGTGCCGCAGGAAGGTGTGGGAAGTTCGTTCGGGCTGAACAACATCCCGGTAAACTTTGCCGAACGTATCGAAATCTATAAGGGAGTGGTCCCGGTAGGCTTCGGTACGGATGCAATCGGAGGCGTGATCAATATCATCACTAAAAAGAAACGAGACAGATGGTTTTTGGACGCATCCTATTCGTACGGTTCTTTCAATACACACAAATCTTATGTGAATTTCGGGCAGACGTTCAAAAACGGATTCACCTACGAAATCAATGCTTTCCAAAACTATTCGGACAATGACTACTACGTGAACGCTCCGGTGGAAAACTTCGAGACCGGAAGCATCGACAGAAGCAAAAAGGAATGGGTGAAACGCTTCAACGATACCTACCACAACGAAGCAGTTATCGGCAAGCTGGGGATCGTAGACAAGAAATGGGCGGACCGCCTGCTGCTGGGTTTCACCTACTCCAATATGTACCAGGACATACAGACTGGTGTACGCCAGGAAATCGTTTACGGCCAGAAGCACCGCAAAGGACACTCTCTGATGCCTTCATTGGAATATGGCAAACGCGATCTGTTCACCAAAGGGCTGGACATCGTGTTGACAGCCAACTACAATAAAAACCTGACAACCAACGTGGACACTTCTTCTTATGAATACAACTGGCGTGGAGAAAAGCACCTGATGAACTCCGCCGGAGAACAGTCAAGACAGCATTCACGGGCAGACAACAATAACTGGAACGGCACATTGACACTCAATTACCGGGTCGGTAAAATGCATACATTTACCTTCAATCATGTGCTGAACACTTTCCATCGCTCCAATACCTCCCTGCTTGCAGCCGAAGAGATGAAAAGCGCCATTGCCAAAGAAACCCGCAAGAACATTTCGGGCCTTTCCTACCGGTTGATGCCATCCGAACACTGGAATTTCTCCGCTTTCGGAAAATATTACAGCCAATTTGTAGCAGGCCCGATGGCCACCTCGAGTACGCAAGACGAATATGTACGCAAAACACGTTCTGTCAACTCATTCGGATACGGGGCGGCCGGAACCTACTTCATCCTGACAGGCCTGCAGGCCAAGCTGTCTTACGAAAAGGCTTATCGTCTGCCGACCATCGAAGAGATGTTTGGTGACGAAGACCTGGAAATGGGCGAACTGAGTATCCGACCGGAAAATAGCGACAATATCAACCTCAACCTGAGCTACAACAAGACATTCGGGAAACATACCTTGTATGTGGAAGGTGGAGTGGTCTACCGCAATACGAAAGACTACATACAACGTAACATCACAGATCTGAGTGGCGGCAAGCAAGCAGCGACCTATATCAACTACGGCAAGGTCGAGACAAAGGGATTTAATCTGTCCATCCGCTACAACTTCGCAAACTGGGTAAGCGTAGGCGGCAACTTTACCCAAATGGATGTACGCGACAGAATGAAGACCTCCATTACCAGCAATGCCGAAAACCTGGCCTATGGGGAACGGATGCCGAACCTTCCCTACCGGTTTGCGGATTCCGACATATCGTTCTACTGGCGTAACCTTTGGAAAAAAGGCAATGTGCTGACTGTTACTTACGACAATCAATACCTGCATAGCTTTACATACTATTCGTCGGCTATCGGATCGAAAAACAACGACTATGTCGTACCGAACCAGTTCTCTCATAATTTAGCTCTTTCCTACAGCCTTCAGAACGGACGGTACAACGTGTCGTTAGAGTGCCGCAATTTTACAAACGAAAACTTGTACGACAATTTCAGTTTACAGAAAGCCGGACGTGCTTTCTATGGTAAAGTGAGAGTTTATTTCGGAAATTAATTCAATTATCACAGTTACTAAATATAAATACATTTATTGCAAAATGAAAAAGAATCATTTATTAACCGGTATTGCCGCAGCTATGCTGGCGGGTGGGCTGTTTACTTCCTGTAGTGACAACGATATCCCGGCACCGGACGAAGGAGGGAAGGGTGAAGTCAAAAACACATTCGTAATCCCAGCTTCTACAACGGCATCCGGAAATACGACCAACGTACTGCTTACAGCCGAAAGTGTGGACGAAGGGACCATCACGACATTGAACAACGGCCTCGTGAATGACGGAGCTACACAATGGGTCTTCTACAAAGACCAGTATTTGTACGGCCTGACTTACAATCAGGGAAATGCCGGCGACACACGCTCGTATATCCTGAATGCGAACGGAGAACTTGAAACCCGTTCACAGAGCTATAAGGTTAAACGATTTACGACTTACGGCATTTATGACAAGTATATCATGACCCTTTCTTCAGGTGACGGTCCGACGGAATGGGCGGACGAGAACGGCTATGTTCCCCAGTCATTCCTGGTATCTCTTTTAGATGTCGCAGCCGAGACAAAAACGGACAACGACACGAAGAACAAAGCCTACCTGTCCGAAAACTTCCTGGGCAATGGTGAATATGTAACGCTGGCAGGTATTCTGGAACATAACAGCAAGATCTATAGCGTAGCCGTACCGATGGGATTAAGCCAGTACGGGACAAAAGACGGAAACGGAAAATGGGTCTTGCCGGGTAACGAAGACTTGGTGAAAACCGAATCCGGAGGTTCGAACAGCAGCGCTTACGAAAAAGACGAGCTATTGTGGACACAATATCCGAATTCCTGTTGGGTCGCCATCTTCGACGATGCAACATTTACAAATAAGAAAATCATCAAGACTGATAAAATCAGTTACGCTTGCGGCCGTTTCAAATCGCAATATTATCAAATGATCTGGACCGCCGACAATGGTGACATCTATGTATTCTCACCATCTTATGCCAAAACGATGACCGACCCGCGCCAGCAGACCAACTTGCCGGCCGGTGTAGTGCGCATCCCGAACGGAAGTGAAGATTTCGACGATTACTACTGCAACCTGGAGGCACAGAGCAATGGAAATTCCTTCCTTCGCAGCTGGCATATCACAGACGATTATTTCTTATTACTGATGTATGACCGTCCTTTCAGTGAAACAGGCTATACAGCCAATCAGTTGGCCGTGTTCAAAGCCGGAGCCGAAAAGTTGACTTACGTGAGCGGACTTCCTTCAACCGATATCATTTCCGGTTTCGGAAACACGATACATGTTGAAAACGGCAAGGCTTACATCGCTGTAACGACAACCGATGGAAATCCAGCCATCTACAAGATCGACCCAGCTAACGCCAGTGCAACGAAAGGTGTAACAGTCGAAGCCACTCAAATAACCGGTATCGGTAAATTGGCAGTAAAATGAAAAAGTTCTTTGCGAAAATACATTTATGGTTATCGATACCCTTCGGTATCATCATCGCGATCGTCTGCCTGACAGGAGCCATCCTGGTATTCGAAACAGAGATACTGGAGCTTTGCTATCCTTCCCGTTATTTTGTCAAAGAGGTAAAAGGCGAAGTGCTTTCGCCGCCGGTGCTCATGGGCGCCGCCGGCCAGCAACTTCCCGACTCCATCAAAATAAACGGAATACGAGTTTCCTCCGATCCCAAACGGACCTACCAATTAATTTTACCGGGGAAAAAAGCTGCTTGCTTTATTAATCCCTACACCGGAGAAATTACCGGCATAGACGATGGGAAAGGGTTCTTTATGAAAATGATGCGCCTTCACCGCTGGCTGCTGGACGAATATAAACGGGATGGAAGTTTTGCCTGGGGAAAGACTATCGTCGGATATTCAACCCTGGTATTGGTCATTATCATCATCAGCGGCCTTGTTATCTGGTATCCGAGAAACAAGAAAGTACTGAAAAACCGGCTCAAAATAAAAACAAAAGCCGGCTGGTTCCGTTTCCTGTACGATCTACATGTCTCCGGAGGTTTTTATGCTGCTTTACTTTTGCTTGTCCTGGCATTGACCGGCCTGACCTGGTCGTTCGGCTGGTATCGTGACGCGTTCTATACCGTGTTCGGCATCAGCACAACTTCTAAGCAGACACACGCTCCGGCATCCGCCTCTCCTCAAAAAACATCAGGTGACAGAGGGCTGAAGAAACACCCCAAAACCAATTACACACAATGGGCTGAAGTCTTGGCCGATTTACAAAGCCGTTATCCGGAATATAAATCGATCGCCATCCAGGATGGATCGGCAACGGTTTCTACTGCCACCTATGGAAATACAAGAGGAAGCGACCGCTATTCTTTTGACCCGGCTACCGGCAAGATCACCGAAATCCAATTATACAAGGACCTCCCTAAATCCGCCAAAATAAGAGGATGGATCTATTCCGTCCATGCCGGAACATGGGGAGGGATGGCAACCCGGATATTGAGTTGCCAGGTTTCACTTTTAGGGGCTGTTTTTGCCATAACCGGCTACTATTTTTGGCTCAAGAAGAAACTCCGGAAGTCCATACAAAAGTAAACCAGCACAAGCATGCTTCGCTTGCCGTAATGCATAGCTTTACAAAAAGGGCTGCCCAGCGATATGCGCGGGCAGCCCTTTCGTATATATCTATATGTTCTGTTCCTTATTTTCCGGAAGAGTAGTTCTTATTCAGCACTTCAAGAAATTCGGCCGTGATGTCGTATGCCGGATTAGACAGCAAAATATTGTCCCCCATTGTATTGCTGAAAATGATCTGATAACCTTTTGCCTGGTTAAAAGTCGTCAACTGGGCAACGATCGTATCGCGAAGCTGTCCGTTCAGTTCCATCTGCTTGGCAGCCAGTTCTTGTTCTTTCTTAGCGGCATAGTTCTGAAGTTCCTCCTGCTTTTTCTGCAAACGGTTTCCTTCCTGCTGCGCTCTTTCCGTAGTAAGGAAAGCATTGGCTTCATATTTACGCTGGAAATCATTCAATTCTGTCCGTAAGGCATTTGACCGTTGGGTCATATCTAAACGATAATCTTCCTGCATCTTGAGGATACGTTCATTCAGATCTTTCGAATAGTTGTAATTCGCTAAAAGAGAGTCTACATTCACATATGCTACAGGGAGCAAATTGGTAGAATCTCCCTCCGTTGTGAAAGCCGGAGCTACTGTGGATTCTTTTTTACTGGAAAACTGCATAACAAACAAGATTATGACAGCCACCGCGAGCACACCATTAATAACGTAGTTAATGTTCTTCATAAAGTGTAAATTAAATCTTTATTTTATTTTATTTTATTCTTCTATTTCCTTTATCTTATCATATAGATTCTTCCGCAAACTATCTCTCTTATGCTGGGTTTTAGCACAGCATATACCTTTCTCCCTTAGTGCTGCGTTACCTTCAATGTGTGTATTAGGAAACTTCCCTCCCTTTTTGAAAAGAACTTTTACACTGAGCAACACAACACAAATAAAAAGAATTATGACGGTAATCAATAACGTTGTAAGCATTTTCTCTATATTTGTGGACGCAAATATAAGAGTTTAAGTGATTGGAAAGTATGTTTTTGATATTTAATTGTACTTTTTTTCATACAACCCCCTGTTTGCAGTGGTATTATTAACTATAGAGTAACATCTATAATATATTGTAACATTATGAAGATTACTGATTTAAAACCTGAAATCGTCTGGAAGTTCTTCCACCAGGTAACACAAGTGCCCCGTCCTTCAAAGAAGGAGGGAAAAATGATCGAGTTCCTTGAATCATTCGCGAAACAGTATAAAATAGCTATCAAAAAAGATGCCGCAGGCAACATCCTGATGTCTAAACCGGCTACTCCCGGTAAGGAAAACCTGCCGACAGTCGTTCTGCAATCCCATATGGATATGGTCTGCGAAAAGAATAATGGAACCGTACATGACTTCGACAATGATCCGATCGAAACAATCGTCGACGGGAACTGGCTTTGCGCCAACGGTACGACTCTGGGTGCCGACAATGGCATCGGTGTAGCTGCCGAATTGGCTATCCTCGCATCCGACGATATCGAGCACGGACCGATCGAATGCCTTTTCACCGTAGACGAAGAAACCGGACTGACCGGAGCCAAAGCACTCGAAAAAGGATTCATGACAGGCGATATCCTGCTGAACCTCGACAGCGAAGACGAAGGTGAAATCTTTATGGGATGCGCAGGTGGTAAAGATACGCAAGCGGTGTTCCATTACGAATCACGTGACACCAATCCGAACATGCAATACTTCAAAATCGAAGTGAAAGGCTTGAACGGCGGACATTCCGGTGGCGAAATACACAAAGGGTTGGGCAATGCCAACAAAATCCTGGTGCGCTACCTGTACCTACTGAAAAACCAAGCTGATTTCAACCTTTGCTTCATCCACGGCGGTAACCTCCGCAACGCTATCGCCCGTGAAGCGCAAGCGACCATCGGCCTGTACCCGGAAGAAAAGGAAGCAGCCCGTATCCTGCTGAACCATTTCACGGCAGATATAGAAAACGAACTGAAACATGTAGACCCGAACGTACAGATCACAATGGCTTCGACCGACCGTCCGGACAAATATATCAGCGACTATGATGCCGAAAAACTGATTTTGGCTTTACATGCCTGCCCACATGGCGTGATCGGCATGAGCCACGACATCGAAGGGCTGGTGGAAACCTCTACCAACCTGGCTTCTGTCAAGATGGGAGATGACAACACGATCATTGTCGGCACAAGCCAGCGCAGCTCCATCGAGTCTTACAAGAACATGATTGCCAACCAGGTCGCATCTGTTTTCAAGTTAGCCGGTGCACAGGTAACTCACGGCGACGGCTATCCCGGTTGGGCGCCTAACCCGGATTCAAAGATCCTGAAAGTGGCACAGGATACCTATAAACGTTTGTTTAACAAAGATGCCAAAATAATGGCGATCCATGCAGGACTGGAATGTGGCTTGTTCCTTGAGAAATATCCGAATCTGGATATGATCTCATTCGGACCGACGCTTCGGGACGTCCATTCCCCCAACGAACGCATACAGATTGATACCGTTGGATTGTGGTGGTCTCACTTACTCGAACTATTAAAGAGCATCCCTGCAAAATAAAACGATACATTTCTCGTTATAAAAAGAGGATTAACATTCAACGGATGTTTTTCCTCTTTTTTTATGTTAATGCCCGAAAACTTATTTATAATAAATTTGTTTTCTTATTGACATTATATGGTAAATAACAATTTACCTGGACTATTAATAATTAATGAAATGAAAAAATTAGCCGCTCCGTTACTCATATTATTCTTTATAGTGCTCAACCTGTTGTCGTGCGACGGGCTGGACGAAAACTATTCGAGTAACCCCAACCATCGGCTGAGCTTCTCGGTCGACACGCTTTCTTTCGATACGGTATTCACCACAATAGGCTCCGCAACCAAAGAGTTCATGATCTACAACCGTAACGATCAGCCTTTGCTGATCAGCGAGATCATGTTGGCAAGCGGTGAAGAGACCGGTTTCCGCATCAACGTGGACGGGCGTAAAGGCGACCATTTCCAGAATATAAGGATACAGGCAGACGACAGCTTGTATGTTTTTGTGGAAGTCACCGTCAATCCGAACGCATCCAACCAACCACTGCTGGTGGACGATTCCGTCATTTTCACCACAAACGGCATCAAACAGTCTGTCCGCCTCGAAGCATACGGGCAAAATGTAAACCTGTATAAGAACGGGCTTATCCTGACACAAGACACGCATTTTACAGCCGAACGGCCTTACCTTATATATGACAGCCTAGTTATTTCTCCCAATATCACACTCAACATCGATCCGGGGGCCATTTTCTATATGCACGACACTGCGAAAGTCATTACATACGGGACATTGCTGGCCAAAGGGACACGTGAAAAACCGATTGTTTTCCGCGGAGACCGCCTGGATTTCATTCTGAACGACATCCTGCCCTACGACCGGACACCGTCACAATGGGGAGGGATTTTCTTCCGTCCGGAAAGTTACCATAATATTATGGACAATGTTATCGTGCGAAATGGAAAAACAGGACTGACGTTCGAAAAGTCGTCTCCGGGCGAATCCAAACTGAAACTAAGCAATTCCCAGATCACGAATATGGGAGAAAACCTGTTCTTCGCACTCAATTGCAATATAGAAGTGACCAACACGGAATTGACCAATGCCGGAGGAGGCGTTGTCGTGCTGATTGGCGGGGAATACCGCTTCATCCATTGCACACTGGCTAATTTCATGACACTGGAAAAACGAAACACGTCTTGCCTCACGATGGCAAACAATGCGAATAAAGAGGCTTACCCGCTCAAAGCGACATTCGACAATTGCATTATCGACGGTAGTTTCGCTGCCGGCAAGGAAGAATACAAAGGGGAACTCAACCTGTCTGTCGACGATGCAGCGCCATTCGAATACCTGTTTAACCATTGCGTGGTCAAAACGAATGGCAGCAACAATGATCACTTCAAAGAGGTATTGTTCACAAATGTCAGTCCTTCCTATAGGCTAAAGGGCGGTGAAAAAAACAAATACCGCTTTGATTTCCGTCCGGATTCGTTGACGACTTTGGGAGTGGGAAAAGCCGATATCTTCGTTACACAGCAATATCCGGTGGACCGCTACGGTATCAACCGCCTGACAAACGACGGTCCCGATATCGGAGCCTACGAATTCGTACCGAAAGAAGATGAAACAAAATAAAACGATATGACCAGAATCTTAACTATGACGTTTTTTATACTGACATTGTTTTCTTTGCCTTCACAAGGGCAAACAGACTTCCGGGTGATGAGTTACAATGTCGAGAACCTGTTCGACACGAAAGACGATCCGCTTACGGCGGACAATGATTTCCTCCCCTCCGGCACTGGACACCGGGACGGTTTTACCATAAATTACAGCAACTGGCAAAAGTCATTACGGCAGCGGGAGAATGGAGCACCCCGGCTTTGGTCGGACTTTGTGAAGTAGAAAACGATTCCGTCCTTGTCCGGCTTCTGAACTACACTCCGCTCCGTCGGCAGCATTACCGTTATTGCATGACGCACGGACAGGACACGCGAGGGATCAATGTAGCATTACTTTACCAACGGGACAAGTTCCGCTACCGGGGGCATACGGAACATCCGGTCCGTTTTACCCGCAAACAGCATAAGCATACCCGTAATATCCTGCATGTATGGGGAGATGTAATTACCGGAGACCGGATCGATGTTTTTGTCTGCCATTTTCCCTCCCGTTACGGAGGAGAAAAAGAAAGCGAACCGGACCGTTTGGATGCGGCACGCACCCTGCGCGTATTATGCGACTCGCTCCACCATCTCCATCCTGCCCTACACATCCTGATTATGGGAGATTTCAATGATACGCCGGACGACATGAGTATCCGGGAAATATTGTATGCCCATCCATTTCCAATTTCATGCCTATCCGGTTCAGACTCCATGCCTATGAAATCTCGGATGGATGCCTATCCGTCTCTCCATCTATACAATCTGTTTGCCAAAGACAAGCCATTTTTTCCGGGAAGCCATAAGTATCAAGGAGAATGGAGCCAGTTAGATCAACTCATCCTCTCCTCCTCCCTCACCGACACCACCTCACGGATGCAGGTCATCCCGGGAAGTGCCCGCATCTTTTCACCGCCATTTCTGCTTACAAAAGATAAAACTTGGCGTGGTGAACGCCCTTTCCGCACCTACTACGGTTTCAAATACGAAGGCGGCTACAGCGACCATCTCCCTTTAATCGTCGACTTTCTACTATTGAAATAAATGATTACTTTTGTTTTTCTAAATAAACATATAATATGTACAAACTATACATCCCCCTATTGTTTTTTTGCATACAGACAATAAGCGCCCAACAACTCCGCCAGCCATTCGATTTTCCGATCTTGTTGAGCGGAAACTTCGGGGAGTTGCGCAACAATCATTTCCATTCCGGAATAGATTTTAAGACACAAGGAGTTGAAGGAAAACCCGTACACGCCGTACAGGACGGATATGTATCACGCATATCCGTCAGTCCGTGGGGATACGGAAACGGCTTATACCTAGCACATCCGGATGGAACGACAACCGTTTACGCCCATTTGCAACGATTCGCCCCTTCTATCGCCCGATATATCAAAGAGCAACAATACGAACAGGAAAGTTTCAACGTAAACCTGTTCCTCGACCCGGACCAATTCCCGGTCAAAAAAGGAGAAATTGTCGCCTATAGCGGAAACACCGGAAGCTCAGGAGGTCCGCATCTCCATTTTGAAGTGCGCGACACGGAAAGTGAAGAGGTACTCGACCCGATCGAATATTTCAAAGAGAAGATAACCGACACCCGCGCACCGAAAATACAAGGAATACTGATCTGTCCGCAACAGGGCAAAGGAGTGGTCAACGGCAGCAGCCGTAAACTGGAGCTAAAACCGGTCACAGCCAAAAACGGCAAACAAACCATCACCGGCAAGATCGAAGCTTGGGGAGAAATCGGACTGGCGGTCAAAGCCTACGATTATATGGATAATACGACAAATATCTACGGAGTGAAGGATATTACCCTTCGCCAGGACAGCCAGATCATCTACCATAGCAACCTGGACCGCTTTGCTTTCGACGAGACCCGCTACTTGAACAGTTACGTCGATTATGAGGAATGGAAAGACCGTCGTTCCTTTTATATGCGCAGTTTTGTAGAACCGGGCAATCGCCTCCGTTTTAACGAAAGCGTCAACCGGGGAATCATTCATATAGGAGAAGAGAAAACGTATCATCTCACCTATACGCTTTCCGATGCATTCGGTAACACGACCCGCCTCTCCGTTTGGATAGAAGGGAAAGAACAGGAGATTCCGGAGATCGAGACCGAAGGTACAGAATTGTTTCATTGGATGTCCGACAACCGGTTCGGAGCAAAAGGCATCCGGATGACGATCCCGAAAGGAAACCTGTACGACGATCTTTATTTCCGTTATTCGGTAAAAGAAGACAGTACGGCATTGGCAGACACGCACATTTTGCATAACCGCCCCGTTCCGCTTCACAGCTCGGCCCTGCTGTCCTTACGTTTACGGACCGACACGTTGGAAAACAAGCAGCAATATGGTATCGTCCGCACTCAGAAAGGACGTCAATCCTGGATCGGCGGTACTTACCGGAACGGCTGGATCGACGGCACGATCAAAGAACTTGGCAATTATACGGTCGGGCAAGATCTCAAAGCACCGACGATCACCCCGTTGGGCGCCAACACATGGATCAGCAAGCAGGCATTTGTTTTCCGCCTGTCCGATAACCTGAGCGGCGTACAAACCTACCGAGGAGAGATAGACGGACAATACGTCCTGTTCGAAATGAACAGCAAATCGGTCATTACCTACAAATTCGATAAAGAACGGCTCGAAAGAGGAAAACATACCCTCAAACTGACCGTTACGGATGCAGCCGGAAATCAATCGGAATACAAGCATTCTTTTGTCTGGTAAATAAAAAGCCTAAATCTTGGAAATTATCAATTTATTTGTACCTTTGTTAATTTCAAAATCAGGATTTCTTTAAATTAAAAGCAAGACATATAGGTCATGGAAAACAAGGAACTGTTAGAAATGGTAAGAAGCAAAGCACAAAGCTGGCTTACTAAAAGTTATGACGCCGAAACACGTGCACAGGTGCAAGCTCTGTTAGACAATGAAGATCCGACGGAACTGATCGAATCATTCTACAAAGATCTGGAATTCGGAACAGGCGGCCTGCGAGGCATCATGGGAGTAGGTTCAAACCGTATGAACATCTACACGGTAGGAGCAGCCACACAAGGCTTATCCAACTATCTGAAAAAGGAATTTGCCGATCTGGACCAGATCAAAGTTGTCATCGGCCACGACTGCCGTAACAACAGCCGCAAATTTGCTGAAATCTCTGCTGACATATTCTCTGCAAACGGCATTAAGGTCTATCTGTTCGAAGACCTTCGCCCGACTCCTGAAATGTCATATACCATCCGTAAATTGGGATGCCAGAGCGGTATTATCCTGACTGCTTCACACAACCCGAAAGAATATAACGGTTACAAAGCCTATTGGGACGATGGCGCTCAGATGATCGCTCCGCATGACAAGAATACGATTGCCGAAGTCAACAAAATCCGTAATGCCAGCGAAATCAAGTTCAAAGGCAACAAGGAACTGATCGAAATCATCGGCAAGGAAATCGATGAACAATATATCAATGATCTGACAAAGATATCTTTGTCACCGGAATCCATCGCACGCCACCACGACATGAAGATCGTCTATACTCCGATCCACGGAACAGGTGTAACGGTTATCCCGCCGACATTGAAAGCGTTCGGCTTTACGAATATCATCCACGTTCCTGAACAGGACGTAGTAAGCGGCGACTTCCCTACCGTTGTTTCCCCCAATCCGGAAGAACCGGCAGCATTGGCTCTGGCAGTTGAAAAGGCCAAGGAAACAGATGCCGAGTTGGTATTGGCTTCCGATCCGGATGCAGACCGCGTAGGTGCAGCCGTTAAGAACAACGAAGGCGAATGGGTATTGCTGAATGGCAACCAGACCGCTTTGATGTTCGTCTACTACCTCATCACACGCTGGAAAGAACTCGGCAAGATCAACGGCAAGGAATATATCGTAAAGACAATCGTCACGACCGAGCTGATCCGCACGATCGCCGAAAAGAACGGCGTCGAAGTGTATGACGTTTACACCGGTTTCAAATGGATCGCTGATGTCATGAAAAAGAACGAAGGGAAAAAGAACTATATCGGTGGTGGTGAAGAAAGCTACGGCTTCCTGTGCGAAGATTTCGTTCGCGACAAAGATGCCGTTTCTGCTTGTGCCATCTTGGCCGAAATCGCCGCCTGGGCAAAAGATCAGGGCATCACGATGTACCAGTTATTGCAGAACATCTACGTTCAGTACGGTTTCTCTAAAGAAAAAGGGATCTCCGTTGTAAAGAAAGGAAAGAGCGGTGCTGAAGAGATCGAAGCGATGATGAAACATTTCCGTGAAAACCCGTTACAGGAAATCGCCGGTTCCAAAGTTACATTATTCTACGATTACGCATCCCTGAAAGGCAAAGACTATGTAGAAAACGAAACATTGACATTGGATATGCCGACTACCTCTAACGTCCTCCAATATTTCACAGAAGACGGAACGAAAGTATCTATCCGTCCTTCCGGTACGGAGCCGAAGATCAAGTTCTATTGCGAAGTCCATTCTAAAGTAAAGAGCCTTGATGAACTGCCGGCTGCCAAAAAAGCAGGAGCAGAAAAGATCGAAGCGATAAAGGCTTCGTTGGGAATCTAAAATAACCAACCATCTTCTCAAAAAAGGAGGTGTGTCGTAATACACGATGCACCTCCTTTTTTTCGTTGGCTGT